>WOYI010360274.1_pt1 | contig 78505 bp, 76 predicted proteins | sample 6423411 | NCBI WGS metagenome assembly WOYI01 (sample SAMN13441803, study PRJNA592873) | oil field metagenome | biome: oil field; feature: oil-well bore; material: oil-contaminated soil; isolation source: oil-contaminated soil from oil-well borehole | place: Germany: Wietze | collected 2016-10-18 ...
TAAGCACGCCGCCAGCGTTCATCCTGAGCCAGGATCAAACTCTCCGTAAAAGAATGTTGCATTGTCGAACCGGAATGGGCCCGACTTTGCGAGTTTGAACTGACCAAAGGGATGTCATTACTGACTTCCGTTGCCGACACCGAAGTGCCGGACTTTGATCCAAAGGAATCTCATTTCACCGAAGTGAAATCGAGGTTTTTTGGCATTTGACAAGTGCACGCTGTTGAGTTCTCAAGGATCGGATGCTCCTGCCGTTCAGCCTTTCGGCGTCCCCTGCAGGGCAACTTCTCTATTTTACACTTCGCTATCCCGATGTCCAATCGGCGCGTTCCGACTCGAGAGCCTGGCGACCGATGATGACAACGCATCTCACGAAGCTGGATTCGATGTCCCTGGTCCGGCGTTCCAGCCGGTCCGTCAGACAACCTGTCCATCTTATCCCGCTCATTGTGCTTGTCAAGTCGGCTGTCTGAGACCCATCGAGCGTCTCCGACCGCACTCTTCGGAAGCTTTCGAGGAGCGGGATCTCATCCTAGACCCGAAGGCCCTGTTCTCTCTAGTGGAGATCCCTGGGATGAGCTGGTTCTCCACTTGAGGGGGCGAGGCCTTCCGGCCTTTCGCTCTTCCCTGTGGGGCGAACAATGAATAAGCTACGCGGACGTTTCGGATCGGGCAAATCCGGCTCGCATCCCGGGCGTGTCGCGCGCGTCCGGCGGGCTCTGCGTCGCGGTGCGTCCGGCGGACCCCGCAGTGGATGCCGGTGTGCGGCAGAGACGCTCGCGCGGCTGGTGCGCCATGTCGAGATCGTCGCGCTGGGCTATCACCCCGCGGCTCTGGGGGCGGCTCGGATGATCCCCCGCGGCACCCGCACACACCCACCCCGGGGTCATCGTGCTTCACCTGAGCGCCTGGGGCGGCGACGCCGCGGAGTGGCGATAGTCCACACGGACAGCGATGACGCATGGCCTCCCCCGGGGAGGAGGCCATGCGTCAAGACTGGAGGCCGGTTACTGCGCGGCCTTCACGATCTCGAGGAGCTTCGGGTTGTTGGCATATGCCTCGGCCGCATTCTCCCGCGTGACGATGACGGGCGGCAGCAGGAAGGCCGGAACAACCTTCACGCCGTTGTCGTATTGCTCAGTGTCGTTGACCTCGGGCTCCTCACCCTTCTGCAGGGAAATGATCATGTCGATCGTCTGCGCCACCAGAAGCGTGGTGTCCTTGTTGATCGTCGAGTACTGCTCTCCATCCATGATCGACTTGACCGACTCCGCCTCGGAGTCCTGGCCGGTGACGGTGAACTTCGTGACGTCTGTCCCCGCCTGCTTCACCGAGGTGATGATGGCGCGCGCCAGCGTGTCGTTCGGTGAGAGGACGCCGTCGATCGGGGCCGACGCGTAGTTGGCGACCATGAGCGCGTCCATGCGGCTCTGTGCGTTCTCCGCCTTCCAGCCCTGTGTCGCCGTCTGTGCGACATCGGTCTGACCCGACACCACGACGAGCGTTCCATCATCGATCTTCGGCTGCAGCACTTTCATGGCGCCGTCGAAGAACACGGCGGCGTTGGCGTCGTCGGGCGAGCCGGAGAAGAGCTCGATGTTCCACGGCGCGGCGTGACCGGAGCGCGCCTCGAGACCGTCGAGAAGGGCCTGTCCCTGAAGCTCGCCCACCTTGAAGTTGTCGAACGCGACGTAGAAGTCGACATTCGGCGTGTTCTCGATCAGTCGGTCGTAGGCGATGATCTTGACGCCGGCATCCGCGGCCTGCTGCAGCTGAGTACCCAGCTGCTTGCCGTCCTTCGCGCCGATCACGATGACCTTCGCACCGTTGGTCACCATGGCGGAGATCTGGTTCTGTTGCTCGGCGACCGTGTTCGTCGCCGGCGCGTACTGCACGTCAGACTTGAACCCGGCCTCCGTCAGCCCCGACGTGAACAGGTCACCGGCCAGGACCCAGTTCTCTGAGGTCTTGTCCGGAAGCGCAACGCCGATCGTGGCGTCCGCCGGGAACCCGGCGGCACCCGTGTCGCCGCTGGTCGCGTCGGTGCGCGCGCCGGAGCAACCGGTGAGCGCCAGCGCCGTGACGGTGGCCAGTGCGGCCGCCGCGAGAGCGATCTTCTTCATTGATTCGTCACTTTCTCTTGTGAGGGGTGAGGCGAGCTTGCCCCGGACTAGCCCTTGGGTAGATCTGCCGGCCGGCTCGGCTCGTTCGTTCCCGACGTCGGACTGACAGCGGGGACACTGGTGGAGAACTCCGCGTTCCGGTCGTGGCGACGCGTGAGCAGACCGATGATCGATGGACCACCGCGACGCTTGCTGATCACGTCAACCGCGACGGCGAGCAGAAGCACGAGACCCTTGGTGATCGATACGGTGTCCGCTCCCGCGCCGACCAGCTGCAGTCCGTTGTTGAGGAACGCCATGACGAGACCGCCGATGATCGAACCGACCACCGTGCCGATCCCGCCCGAGACGGCCGCGCCCCCGATGAAGACGGCGGCGATCGCGTCCAGCTCCCAGCCGTTGCCGTCCTGCGGCCCGGAAGCCGTCGCCCGGCCGACATAGATCATGCCGGCCACCGCAGCGAGCACAGACATGTTCATCATCACGAAGAAGTCGACGCGTCGATCCTTCACCCCTGACAGCGCTGCGGCCATGCGGTTGCCGCCGACGGCGTAGATGTGACGTCCGAAGACAGTGCTGTTGGTGAGGAAGGAGTAGACGACCACGAGCACGAGCAGGATCACACCGGAGATCGGGAAGCTGGTTCCGGGACGGCCCGTCGAGAACAGCCAGGCTGCCCAGAGGATGGCGCCGGAGAGCGCGACGACCTTGATGACCGACACCCACAGCGGAGCGGATTGCGCAGCGATCCGCTCCTGCTGGCGGCGCAGGCGCCACTCGTTGTAGACGATCCAGCCGACGCCGATGAGGCCCAGAAGCATCGTCAGCACGTTGAAGTTCACGGCGATGGGCAGCTCGGGCAGGTATCCGGAGCCGATGAAGCTGAACTCCGGCGGCACGGGAGTCGTCGTCGACTGACCGATCGCCTGGTTCGCACCACGGAAGATCAGCATGCCGGCGAGCGTGACGATGAAGGCCGGCACACCGACGTAGGCGACCCAGAATCCCTGCCACGCGCCGACCAGGACCCCCACGACCAGGCCGATCGCAATCGCGAACGGCCACGGGACATTCCACTCGCTCATCGACTTCGCGACGATGATGCCCACGAAGGCCGCGACCGACCCGACCGACAGATCGATATGACCGAGGATGATGACCATCACCATGCCGATCGCAAGGATCAGGATGTACGACTGCTGGCTCACGACGTTGATGAGGTTCTGCGATGAAAGCGTCGTGCCGCCCGTCCAGATCTGGAAGACCAGGATGATCACGATCAGAGAAGCGAGGATGCCGAACTGTCGCAGCGACGAGGTGCCTGCGCCGAACACCTTCTTCAGGTCTGCGAAGCCGCCTTCGCCCTTCGTGGAAGCCGCTTCCGTGCTCATCGCCCTGCCTTCTGTCGTGCGGAGGTCATGCTGCGCATGAGATTCTCGGGTGTTGCTTCGGCGACGGGAAGGTCATCGGTGATCTGCCCCTCGAAGATCGTGTAGATGCGGTCCGAGATGCCCAAGAGCTCGGGAAGCTCGCTCGAGATGAGGATGACGCCCTTCCCCTGCGCGGCCAGCTGCTGGATGATCGTGTAGATCTCGTACTTGGCACCGACGTCGATGCCGCGAGTCGGTTCGTCAAGGATCAGCAGGTCTGGATCGGTGAACATCCACTTCGCGAGGACGACCTTCTGCTGGTTTCCGCCGGACAGTTTGGCGACGCCGACATCGACGCTGGGTGTCTTGATCCGCAACCGCTTGCGATAATCCTCCGCGATGCCACTCTCGGCGTACGGATCGATGACCCCCCGTCGCGCGATCTTGCCCAGCTTGGCCGAGACGACCGACCGCTTGATCGTGTCCAGCATGTTGAGGCCGAGGACCTTCCGGTCCTCGCTCACGTAGGCCAGACCGTGGTCGATGGCGGACTGGACGTCCCTCAGCACGACTTCGCTGCCGTCGATGAGCACCTGGCCCGACTCATAGACGCCGTACGAGCGCCCGAAGAGGCTCATCGCCAGCTCCGTGCGTCCCGCGCCCATGAGCCCGGCGAGTCCGACGATCTCGCCCCGGCGAACGTAGAGGTTGGATCCCTTGCACACGAGCCGCTCGCCGATCTGCGGGTGACGAACGGTCCAGTTCCGCACCTCGAAGAACACATCGCCGATGCGCGGAGTGCGGTCGGGGTAACGGCTCTCGAGGGAGCGACCGACCATCCCGCGAATGATGCGATCCTCATCCACGCCACCGGCGTGCACGTCGAGCGTTTCGATCGTGCGCCCATCGCGGATGATCGTGATCGCGTCGGCGATCTGCTCGATTTCGTTGAGCTTGTGGCTGATGATGATCGACGTGATGCCCTTGCCCTTGAGGCCGAGAATGAGATCGAGCAGGTGCTGGGAGTCGTCCTCGTTCAGCGCCGCTGTCGGCTCGTCGAGGATGAGGAGCTTGACATCCTTGGCGAGCGCCTTTGCGATCTCGACGAGTTGCTGCTTGCCGACACCCAGGTTCTTGATCTGCGTATCGGGGTCATCACCGAGACCGACCCGAGCGAGAAGCTCCACGGCTCGGCCGCGTGCGGCCGACCAGTCGATGATCCCACCACGCTGAATCTCGTTGCCGAGGAAGATGTTCTCGGTGATGGAAAGCTCCGGGATGAGCGCGAGTTCCTGGTGGATGATCGCGATGCCGGCCTGCTCGCTGGCGCGTATGTCCCTGAACTCCACGATGCGACCGCGGAACCAGATCTCACCCGAGTAGGTGCCGTAGGGATGGACCCCGGAGAGCACCTTCATCAACGTGGACTTGCCGGCACCGTTCTCGCCGCAGATCGCATGGATCTCGCCCGCGCCCACGGTGATCGACACGCTGGACAGGGCTTTGACTCCGGGAAACTCCTTGGTGATGGAGCGCATCTCCAGAATCGGGACTGCATCGGTCATGCGCCGCGACCTCCTCGTCGTCCGGTCCGCGCTCGTTGCGGACCGAGCCAATGTGACCGTTCACATTTCTCCATCATCGTGCACCCTTCCCACCCTCGTGTCAATTCAGCCCTGGTGCCGTTACGAAAGCGTCATATTCCGCGATGGGGCGCCTGCGCCGTCGACTCCCGGACCACCAGGGTCGGCTCGATCGACGAGGCGACCGGCGCGACGACGTCCGTGCGGATCATCCGCAGCAGCTCAGTGACGGCTCGGCGTCCGAGGCTCGCGAACTGCTGGTGGACCGTCGACAGCGGGGGACAGCTGTGCGCCGCGAGCGGGATATCGTCGAACCCCACGACGCTGACGCGGTGCGGAACGTCGATGCCCTCATCGCGGAATCCGTGCATCAGCCCGATCGCCATGGCGTCGTTGGCGGCGAACACCGCGGTGAAATCGAGCCGATGAGACAGTTCCAGTGCCGCTCGATACCCGAAGTCCGCTGTCCAGTCGCCGAGGATCGGTGCACGAGTGGGCTGATCGGCATCCAGCAGAGCCTGCAGATAGCCGCGCATCCGGCTCTCCGCTTCGATCCAGTCTTGCGGACCGGCGACGTGCACGATCTCGACGTGCCCGAGTCCGATGAGGTGCTCGGTGGCGAGCCTGCCGCCGAGCACCTGGTCATCGGCGAGTTCGGCGATCCCCCGCTCGGCCGAGTGCAATCCGAGGTAAGGGATGTCGACATCCAGCTCGGCGAGGACGTCGAAGACCCGCACTTGCGGGGCGTGCACGATGATCCCCTCGACCGACTGTCGACGGAGATGCTCGACAGCGGCCCGGATGGTCTCGGGCTGCGTATCGCGCAGGTATGCAGAGTTGACCCAGTAGCCTTGCTCACGGGCGGAATCCTCGAGCGCGGCGAGGCTCGATGTCGGGCCGTACTCGCCGCGAGACCCGAGGATCACTCCGAGGGTGCTCGACCTGCTCGTCACGAGCGCACGAGCCGCCTGGTTGGGCCGGTAGCGCAACGCCTCCATCGCGTCGAGAACGCGCTGCTTCGTGGCGGGACGGATGCTGGGGTGGCCGTTCAGCACGCGGGACACGGTCTGGTACGAGACCTCGGCGACGCGGGCGACATCACGGATGCTCGCCATGCGCGAACGATCTTCGCCAGGGGTCTCGTTCACGCGCCTCACCTTGATGTGTACGTTCACATTACCGCGGCATCCTGGTGGTCGCCATTCTCACTCTGTCCGCCGGCGAACGACGACGAGCTCAGGCGCAGGCTGCGCACGGAGCGTGCCGAATCAGAAGCCACAGACCGCTCGAGCAGAGCTCAGGGAGCCTGCGAGAGGAACAGCCCCGCGAGGGTCTTCTTGCCCCGGCGCAGCACCGACACTCCGCCCGGCAGCGTGCCGGTGACGGCTGCCCCCTCGTCGGCGACCTTGACACCGTCGAGGCTGACCCCCCCCTGAGCGATCGCGCGCCGGGCCTCCGAGAGCGAGGCGACGAGGCCCGTGTCGACAAGCGCCTGCACGACGGAGGTTCCCGCTGGGATCTCTGCGTGCGGCAACTCGGTCAGCGCCGCACGCAATACGTCCGGATCGAGCGCTGTCAGATCACCACCACCGAAGAGCGCGTCGGATGCCGCGATCGCGGCGGCGGCGGCATCCCCCCCATGCACGAGACTCGTCACCTCGAGCGCGACCCGCTTCTGTCCGATGCGGTGGAACGGCTCGGCGTTGTGCGCCGCCACGACCTCTTCGATCTCGGCACGCGTGAGAAATGTGAACACCTTGAGACGATCGGCCACGTCGGCATCATCGGTGTTGAGCCAGAACTGGTACATGGCGTAGGGGCTCGTCAGCTTCGCATCGAGCCAGATCGCGTTGCCCTCGCTCTTGCCGAACTTGCGGCCGTCACTGTTCGTGATGAGCGGCGTGCCGATCGCGTGCACGCTCTTGCCCTCGGCGCGGTGGATCAGGTCCACACCGCTCGTGAGGTTCCCCCACTGGTCGCTGCCTCCCGTCTGCAGCACGCAGCCGTACTGCAGGAAGAGCTCGCGGTAGTCGAGGCCCTGCAGGATCTGGTAGCTGAACTCGGTGTAGCTGATGCCCGCCTCAGAGCTCAGGCGTGCGCTGACGGCATCCTTCTTGAGCATCGTGCCGACACGGTAGTGCTTTCCGATGTCGCGGAGGAAGTCGATCGCGCTGAGCGGAGCGGTCCAGTCGAGGTTGTTCACGATGCGAGCGGCGTTCTCGCCGTCGAAGCTCAGGAACCGCTCGATCTGCGAGCGCAGGTATCCGACCCATTCGGCAACGGTCTCTTTGGTGTTCAGAGTGCGCTCCGCGGACGGCCTCGGGTCGCCGACGAGTCCGGTCGAACCCCCGACGAGGCCGATCGGCTTGTGACCGGCGAGCTGGATGCGGCGCATCGTGAGGAGCTGCACCAGGTTGCCCAGATGCAGGCTCGGTGCAGTCGGGTCGAATCCGCAGTAGTACGTGATCGGCGGGCCGGCGAGTAACGCGCGCAGTGAATCCCGGTCGGTCGAAACATGGACGAGGCCGCGCCACACCAATTCGTCCCAGATGTTGTCGAACGTCGGATCGATCGCGGGGGTGCTCGGGATCAGAGCGGGAGAAGACACGCGTTCGAGGGTATCAGCGGGCCCGGTCCGCGCTGGTCGGACTCCGGCGCATGATTCGGCATGGTGGCGCCGTGGAAATAGAGTGAAGTCTGCAGGCACACCTGGATACACCAGACGGAGAACCACATGCCGGTCATCACCGCAGATCAGCCCGCGCGCCGGAGTCCTGAGGATGGCAAGGCCTGACATGGCCGATGTCGAACCTGTGACTGCATCGCTGGGCACCCTCGTGCAGGCGTACGTCGATGAACAGTGCGGCGTCATCCTGGACGCGCGCGCAGCGCTCACGGCGCACGACGAAGCTGCGGTCCATCCCGTTCGTGTGGCCATCCGACGACTCCGCGCCACGCTCAGCACTTTCGGTTCGGTGTACGACGAGGACGACGCCGCGCGCCTCGCGCACGAGCTTCGCTGGGCCGGTGCCCTGCTGGGTGTCGTGCGCGATCTGCAGGTGCTCGCCAAGCGCTTCGCCGACCTCGACCGCACGACGGTCACCGAATCGACGGCGGGCGCGGTGTCGGCCGTACAGCGTGCGCTCGGCGACCGCACCGAACACGATCGCGCCTCCGCGTGGCAGGACGTGTCCATCGCGCTCAACGGCCCGCGGGGCATGGCGCTGTTCACCGAGCTCGCTCGATGGCGCGACGATCCGCCGTTCGGGCTCTGGGCCGCCCGCCCCGCGAAGAAGGCGCGGGCGGAGGTCGAGAAGGCGGACGCGCGCGTGCGGTCACGCTTGCGACGGGCGTCCGCCGCAGCGAATGCCGGGGAGGATGCGGCCGTCCGCCTCATGCATGATGCCCGCAAGGCGGCCAAACGCCATCGCTACGCGGTCGAGCTCGCCGAACCCGTGCTGGGTGTCACGGCGGACGAGATGATCGCGCGGCGGCGTGACCTGCAGGATGCTCTGGGCGCCCATCAGGATGCGGTCGTCGCCCTCGGATACCTGCAGCGCGTCGCTCCGACCGCACAGCTGCGCGCGACGGCATCGGCGTTCAGCGAACTCATCACCCGCACGCGCGAGCAGGTCGACGATGTCTCCGGGGTCCTGAGCGAGGCCGCTCGGATCGAAAGCTGAGCCGCTACAGGCCGAGAGCGTGAGCGACGGTTTGCGCACGGGCGATCAGTTCGGCGCGCTGCTCAGCGACTCTGGCCGGCGCGGTCCCGCCGACTCCGTCACGGCTGCTCACGGAGCCCTCGATCGTGAGGACCTCCCGGACCGCGGGCGACAACTCCTTCGACACCGATTGCAGTGTCGCGTCGGTGGCCTCGCCGAGTTCGATTCCCTGCTCCTCACAGACCTTGACGAGCGCGCCGGAGATCTCGTGCGCGTCACGGAAGGGGACTCCCTGCTTGACGAGCCACTCGGCGACGTCGGTCGCCAGCGAGAAGCCCTGCGGCGCGAGAGCGGCCATCCGATCCGTGTCGAACTGCAGCGTCGCCACCATCCCCGCGAAAGCGGGAAGCACGACTTCGAGGGTCTGTACCGAGTCGAAGACGGGCTCTTTGTCCTCCTGCAGATCGCGGTTGTACGCCAGCGGCAGGGCCTTGAGCGTCGCCAGCAGTCCGCTCAGGTTGCCGATGAGGCGGCCCGCCTTGCCGCGCGCCAGCTCGGCGATATCAGGGTTCTTCTTCTGGGGCATGATGCTCGAGCCGGTCGAGTAGCCATCGTCGAGCGTGACGAAGCCGAACTCGCGCGTGTTCCAGAGGATGATCTCCTCGGCGAAGCGTGAGAGATCGATCCCGATCATCGCCGCGACGAAGGCGAACTCCGCCACGACATCGCGCGCCGCCGTGCCGTCGATCGAGTTCTCGGCAGGTCGGGCAAGCCCCAGTTCGTCGGCGACGAGCTGGGGATCCAGACCCAGGGTCGATCCCGCGAGCGCTCCCCCACCGTAGGGCGAGACGGATGCCCGCACGGACCAGTCCCGCAGACGCTCCAGGTCACGCACGAGCGGCCAAGCGTGGGCTTGCAGGTGGTGGGCCAGCAGTACCGGCTGTGCGTGCTGCAGATGGGTGCGACCCGGCATGATCGCGCCGGAGTGCGCTTCGGCCTGCGCGACGAGTGCATCGACGACACGCAGGACGTCGCGCGCGATCACCGCGGCGTGGTCGATCAGGTACAGCCGGACGAGCGTTGCGATCTGGTCGTTGCGGCTGCGGCCCGCCCGCAGCTTTCCGCCCAGTTCGGCCCCGACCTCCGCGATCAGCGCGGCCTCGAGCGCGCCGTGGACGTCCTCGTCTCCGGGCCCGGCGACGAGAGTGCCGTCCCGCACGGCGGCGGCGAGCGTGGTGATGCCCGCGTGCATGCGCGACTCCTCGTCGGCGGTGAGGTACCCTGCGGCGGCGAGCGCGGCGGCATGGGCTTGGGAGCCCGCCAGATCGTACGGCGCGAGCACCCAGTCGAAGTGGGTCGAGCGGCTCAGCGCCGCCAGCTCGGGTGAAGGTCCGGACGCGAAACGCGCCCCCCAAAGGGCACCGTCGTTCGTGCCGTGGGCTGTCGAGGAGGTCACGCGCCTAGCCTATCCGCGGCGCCCGCACCAACCGCCGCGCGCACGCGGCGACCAGCTGCTCGAGCGGCCCGCGCCCCACGAGCAGCGCCCAGGTCGTGCAGACGACGACTGTCACCGTCACGAAGGGCCAGAACGGTGCGAGCGCACGGAAGCCCGCCAGATCTCCGACGTCGCCCAGCAGCAACGCGGCCGCAGCCGCCCAGGCCACGAGCTGGCCGACGTATGCCGTCAGAGGCATCGCGCCGACGGCGCGCAGCGGCAGCAGGGCGACCGAGATCGGAGTGCGGCACAGAAGCAAGCAAGCGCCGATCGTCGCGACCGCTGCCCCACCCGAACCGATGACCTCCAGGAGGCCTCCGCTGTGCTCGACGGCGGTCCACACCAGCCCGAAATATGTGTCGTCTTCATCCACCGGGACGAGAGCACCCCCCGTCACCGAAAGGCCGACAGCGAGCATGCCCCCGATGAGCAGCCACACCTGGGTGCGGAGCGCCCGGAGTGGCGACCGGCCGATCGCGAGGCCCGCGATCAGAAAGACGATCCACAGAGTGAACGGGTAGTGCCAGCCGAGCAGGAGAGCGAGGTCTCCGCCGCTGGTCCCCTGCCAGAGCGGCAGCGCGTTCCAGACCGGTTGCAGCCACGGCAGGATGAGCGCACCCACCCCTGTCAGCACCCACAGCGTCCTGGCGCGGAGGCCCAGCAGCGGCAAGGCGAGTGCGAAGAGCAGCGCGTATGCGGGGAGGATCACGTATACCGGAACCCCCGTCAGGATGAGGGCTATGCCGAGGATCCACAGCAGCGCCGCGCGGACCAGGATGCGCAGCCGCGCCGTCGCGCGTGCGGGCCCGGTGATCGGTGCCGGCCCTCCTGTGATCAGGGCGAGCGAGGCGCCCGCCAGCGTGGCGAAGAGGATGGAGGATCGCCCACCCGCCAGTCCGATCCAGGTCAGCGGCTCACGCAGTTCGGGCTGAGGCAGAGCGATCAGGTGCGCCGCGAACATACCGAGCACCGCGAGCGCACGCGCCAGATCGATTCCCTGCAGCCGGGAAGGCCCATCGAGAAATGCCCGCCCACGCGCGCCGTCCCTCACGGCGTCGTCACTGCTGGCGCAGCAGCCACACCAGGAGGGCCTTCTGCGCGTGCAGACGGTTCTCGGCCTCGTCCCAGACAACGCTCTGCGGCCCGTCGATGACGGCGGCATCCACTTCGTAGCCCCGGTCTGCGGGGAGGCAGTGGATGAAGATGGCCTCCGGATCGGCACGCGCCATGGTCTCGGCCGTCACTTTGTACGGACCGAGGTCGCGAAGGCGCGAAGCCTTCTCCTCCTCCTTGCCCATCGACACCCAGGTATCGGTGACGACGACGTCGGAACCGGCGGCCACTTCGAGAGGTTCGGTGGACAGCGTGACCGACCCGCCCGTCCGCGCCGCGATCCGCTGTGCATCGGCCACGACGTCCGAGCGTGGCGAGAAGGATTCGGGCGAGGCGACCCGCACGTGCATCCCGGCGGTCACCCCGGCAAGCAGATACGAGTGACCCATATTGGATCGTCCGTCCCCGAAGAATGTCAACGTGAGTCCGGCGAGCTCTCCCTTATGCTCCCGGATCGTGAGCAGGTCCGCCAGCAGCTGACAGGGGTGGAAGTCATCGCTCAGCGCGTTGATGACGGGCACGCGGGTGCCGCGGGCCATCTCCTCGAGCCCCGACTGCGCATAGGTGCGCCAGACGATTGCCGCCACCTGGCGTTCGAGGACGCGGGCCGTGTCCGAGGGTGTCTCCTTGCCGCCGAGCTGACTGTTCGCGGTGGAGATGATCAGGGGCGATCCGCCGAGATCCGCGATGCCGACCGCGAACGACACGCGTGTGCGGGTCGAAGACTTGTCGAAGATGACGGCGACGGTCTGCGGACCCTCCAGCGGTGTCAGCTTCCAGCGGTCCTTCTTCAGCGCAAGCGCCAGGTCGAGGATCTCGGCCTGCTCGGCTGGGGTCAGGTCGTCGTCGCGCAGCAGGTGACGGGTCATGCGGGCACCTCCGTGGGCGTCGTGGATGCGGGCGTGTCAGCGATCACGGTGTGCAGCGTCTGCGTGAACAGAGTGATGAACTCGTCGATCTCGGCATCGCCGATCGTCAGCGCGGGAGCGATGCGGATGGTCGAGTCATTCGCGGCATTCACGATCAGGCCGTTCTGCTGCGCCGCTGCGACGACGGCCCCCGCCACCGGATGGGCCAGCGCGATGCCGATGAGGAGCCCTCGTCCGCGGCATCCGGTCACGAGCGGCGAACCGATCGCCCCGATCGCGGTGCGCAGCTGTTCACCGCGAGCGGCGGCGTTGTCGAGCAGACCGGCGCGCTCGATCTCGCCGAGCACGGCCGAGGCGACGGCCGTCGCGAGCGCGTTGCCCCCGAACGTCGACCCGTGGGTGCCGGGCGAGAACAGCTCGCTCGCCGCTCCGAACGTGATCAGCGCGCCGATCGGGAACCCGCCGCCGATGCCCTTCGCGACCGTGATCGCATCGGGCGTGATGCCGTCGCGCTGGAACGCGAACCAGGCCCCAGTCCGCCCTGCACCGGTCTGAATCTCGTCCAGGATGAGCAAGGCACCGTGGCGGGCGGTGAGCTCGCGCGCGGCGACGAGGTAGCCCTCGGGGAGCTCGACCACTCCCGCTTCGCCCTTGATGGGTTCGACGAAGAGCGCCGCGACGCGCTCATCCAGCGCCTGGTCAAGCGCCTCGACCGTCGATTCGATGAACTCGACACCCGGGATCATCGGCAGGAACGGGGCCTGCATGTAGTCCTTGCCCGTGAGGGCGAGGGTGCCCATCGTGCGACCATGGAAAGCGTTGCGCAGCGCGAGGATGCGGGGACGCTCCGGACCGCCGTGCAGCCGCGCGAGCTTGAAGGCAGCCTCGTTGGCTTCAGCACCGGAATTGCCGAAGTAGACACGCCCGGACTCACCCGTGCCGGCCAGTCGTTTCAGCTGAGAGGCGAGGGCCAGCTGCGGCGGCGTCGCGAAGAAGTTCGAGACGTGCGCCAGTGTCGCCGCCTGGCGACTGACCGCCTCTACGAACACCGGATGCGCGTGTCCGAGCGAGGTGACGGCGATCCCGCCGAGAAAATCAAGATAGCGCTTGCCCTCTCCGTCCCACAGGTGCGAGCCCTCGCCGCGCGTGAACAGCGCCAACCGATCACCCGCGTTGCGCACGAGATCGCGCGCCGCATCTTCCTGCCAGCTCGTCGCCTCTGTTTCCCCGCTCATCCGGCCACCACCTCAGTTCCGATTCCGTGTTCTGTGAAGATCTCCACCAGCACCGAGTGCGCCTGTCGCCCATCGATGATCGCGGCCGTATCGACCCCGCCGTCGACGGCGTCCAGGCACGCTTGCATCTTCGGGATCATCCCCGACTCGAGGGTCGGCACCATTTCGCGCAGCTGCGTCGCCGTCAGATGCGAGACGAGCGAGTCGCGGTTCGGCCAATCCGCATAGAGGCCGGGAACATCGGTCAAGATCACGAGTTTGGTCGCGTGAAGAGCGATCGCCAGCGAAGCGGCCGCGGCGTCGGCGTTGACGTTGAGCGAATGGCCCGGATTGTCGAGGTCGGGCGCGATGGATGAGACGACCGGAATGCGCCCGGCCGCCAGCTGGTCGAGAACCGGCTGCGGGTCGACCTCGACGACATCGCCGACGTATCCCAGATCGTGCTCGGCGCCGTCCAGGACCACGCCGCGGCGACGTCCGCCGAAGAGCCCGGCATCCTCACCCGAGACGCCGGTCGCGATCGGGCCGAACGCGTTGATCCGAGCGACGAGCTGCGGATTCACCTCCCCGGTGAGCACCATCCGGACGACGCCGATGGCCTCGGTGCTGGTCACGCGGTATCCGCCCTTGAACTCGCTGGGGATGGACAGACGATCCAGCATCCGCGAGATCTGCGGACCTCCGCCGTGAACGACGACGGGTTTGACCCCGACGAATCGCAGGTAGGCGACGTCCTGAGCGAACGACTCCTGCAGGTCCTCCGAGACCATCGCGTTTCCGCCGTACTTGATGACGACGATCTGCTCGCGGAAACGCTGCAGCCACGGAAGCGACTCGATGAGAACGCCGGCCTTCGCCGCCGCTTGTTCGGGAGTGGTCTGCTGAAAGTCGGTCATGAGGAATACGCGCTGTTCTCGTGGACGTACTCGTGTGTGAGGTCGTTCGTCAGGATCGTGGCGGCATCCGCGCCCGACTTCAGGTCGATGAGGATGCGGGTCGCGCGCGCTGTGAGGTCGACGTCCTCGCGTGGGCGGTCGGGCCCGCCGGCGGTGCAGACGCGCACGCCGTTGAAGGAGACGTCCACGTCGTACGGATCGAAGGCAGCGGTCGTCGTGCCGATGGCGGCCAGCACGCGCCCCCAATTCGGGTCGTTTCCGAAGATCGCGGCTTTGAACAGGTTGTTGCGGGCGACGGAGCGGCCGACCTCGACAGCGTCGGTTTCAGACGCTGCACCGACCACCTCGATCGCGATGTCGTGACTGGCGCCCTCCGCATCGCTCTGGAGCTGCTCCGCCAGGTCGCGGCAGACCTCCGTCAGCGCGGATGTGAAGGAGAAAGGTTCCGGGCGGATGCCCGAGGCGCCGCTGGCGAGGAGGGTCACCTGATCGTTGGTCGACATGCATCCGTCCGAGTCGAGCCGGTCGAAGCTCACCCGGGTCGCCCTCCGCAGGGCGCTGTCGAGTTCGAGAGAGGTGAGATCGGCATCAGTGGTGATCACCACAAGCATCGTCGCGAGTCCCGGCGCCAGCATGCCGGCTCCCTTGGCCATGCCCCCGACCGTCCAGCCATCCTGCGCGCGGACGGCGCGCTTCGGCCTCGAGTCCGTCGTCATGATCGCCTCGCTGGCCGCATCGCCGCCACTCGGCGAAAGCGCCGCGATGGCCTGCTCGACACCGTCGAGCACCTTCGCGCGGAAGAGCTCGTCGCCGGTGCCGATCAACCCGGTCGAACACACGAGGATGTCACCCGAACTCACCGCCAGGAGACTCGCCGCTCGTTCGGCCGTCTGATGGGTGGTCTGGAAACCGAACGACCCGGTGAAGCAGTTCGCCCCTCCGGAGTTGAGCACGACGGCCTCGGCGACACCATCCGCGATCGCCTGCCGCGACCAGATGATCGGGTTCGCCTGGGCGCGATTGCTCGTGAAGACGGCCGCCGCAGCCTTGCGCGGTCCGCGGTTGACCACGACGGCGACATCCTTCTTTCCGGTCGACTTGAGGCCGACGGCGACGCCGGCCGCCTCGAACCCCCGTGCCGCGGTCACGCTCACGGTGCCACTCCGTTCACGCTCAGTCCGCGGCCCTCGGGGAGGCCCAATGCGATGTTCATCGACTGGATGGCGGCACCCGCAGTGCCTTTGACGAGGTTGTCGACCGCTGTCACGACGACGACCCGGTGCGCCGCCCGATCGACCGCCAGGCCCATGAGCGCCGTGTTGGCCCCGAGTACGTCGGCCGTGCGGGGGAAGTGCCCCTCCGGCAGCAGCTGCACGAAGATCTCGTCGCCGTAGGCGTCTTCCCACGCGGCGCGGATCCGGGCATCGGACACGTCGCCGAGGATCGGCGCGGTCGATGTCGCGAGGATCCCACGGCTCATCGGCACGAGGACCGGAGTGAAGGAGATCCGTATGTCCTCTCCAGGCCAGACCCCGGCCGCAGCCAGAGCCTGCCGGATCTCAGGAATGTGCCGATGGGTGCCGCCCACGGCGTAAGGGTTGGCCGACCCGAGGATCTCGCTCGCGAGAAGATCCGCTTTCGGGCTCTTGCCCGCGCCGGAGGCACCGACTGCGAGAACCGTGACGATGTCGCCCGGGTCGATGACCCCGGCCGCGACCCCCGGTGCGAGCGAGAGCGCGACTGTCGATGCATTGCAACCCGGCGCGGCAATGCGTGTCGCACCGACGAGGTGCGTGCGCTGCTTGGCGCCACGAACGGGCAGCTCGGGGACGCCGTACGCCCACGGCTCGTGGAAGTCGCCGCCGTAGAAGGCATTCCAGGCATCCCAGGAGGTGAGGCGGTGATCGGCGCCCGCGTCGATGACGAGTGGCACGTCGGCCAGCACCTGCGTGTACTGCCCGGACTGTCCATGGGGCAATGCGAGGAAGACGATATCGTGACCGGCAAGCACCTCGGGAGTCGTGTCCTGGAGGGTGAGGTGCGTGAGCGAGCGCAGGTGCGGCTGATGCTCGATCAGAGGCTGCCCGGCGTTGGAGTGCGCCGTGACGGTGCGGACCTCCACGTCGGGGTGCGCGCCCAGCAACCGCAGGATCTCTCCCCCTGCGTAGCCGGAAGCGCCGGAAACGGCGACCGAATAGGTCATTGTCCCACCCTATTGTCTGGTGACGTGTGGTCTGCATAAAGCCCGAAGCGGGAAGCCCCACGTCTCGACCCGACCGGGAACACCGGGCTTCAGCCGGGCGCCTGCACGGCTATTCGCGGATCGCGGCGCCGAGCCGCTCGGCGGCGACGGCGACACCTGAGAGCTTGGCCTCCGAGGCCTCCGCTGCGGTCAGCGTACGGTCAGCCGCGCGGAACCGCAGGGCGAATGTCAGACTCTTCTTCCCGTCCGCCACTCCCGACCCGCGGTAGTCGTCGACCAGGCGCGCATGCTCCAGCAGCGGACCGGCCCCGTCGACGAGCGCGGCGCGGACGGCCGCCGCGGGGAGGGCGGCATCCACCACAAGCGACACGTCCTGCGTCGCCGCGGGATACCCGGACAGCGTCGCCGCGACGACCCTCTCACGTGCGAGGTCCAGGACGAGATCGAGATCCATCTCGGCGACGACGACACGACCCGGCAGGTCGGCACCGGCAGACACCGCCGGGAGGAGCTCGCCGACATAGCCGACGTCGGTGTCGCCGACACGCAGCACGCCGGTGCGACCCGGGTGAAGAGCCGCGCGAGATGCCTGCACGACCGTGATCTCCACCCCCGCCGCGGCCGCGATCGTGCGGGCGGCATCGAGCGCATCGGCCACATCGAACGATTCAGCCGTCTGACCCGGCTGCTTCGCGATCCGATGACCGGTCAGGAGCACGGCGACGTGGCGCGGCTGCGGCGGGATCGCCGCGTCGAGCGCAGCGAGTGTCGCGGCATCCGGCCGCGCCGCCGCAGGGGGTACGGTTTCGGTGCCGTACGCGACGCCGGCTTCGGGGTGGAAGACGATGCCCGTTTCGAACAGTGCGAGGTCTGTGAGTCCGCGCGACTGGTTGCGGTGCGCGACCTGCAGGAGTCCCGGGATGAGCGATCGCCGCAGGAAGGGCGCCTGCCCGTCGAGCGGATTCGCGAGGGCGATCGACGGCACGTGCTCACCCGAGGGTGAGCCGTGCAGGTCGTTCTGGGCTTCGGTCGTGAACCCGAACGACGGGGTCTCGACAAAACCGGCCGCGGCCAGTGCGTTCGCGACCCGACGGCGCCCTGCCTGCGGGCGTGTGAAGCCCCGGCCCGAGGGGGGAATCGGCAAGACGGAGGGGATCCGGTCGTACCCGGTGATGCGCGCGACCTCCTCAGCCAGCGTCCACTTGTCGGTGAGATCCGGGCGCCAGGACGGCGGGATCACCGTCAGCGACTCGCCGGTCTCCGCCACATCGGCACCGATGGTCTCGAGCGCCGCGATCACCTCGGCGTCCGTGTAATCGACACCGATGAGGCCCGCGGTGAAGCTTCGCGGAAGGTGGACCGGCTCGAGGAACACTTCGGCGAAGAGTGCTCCGCCTTCGTCGCTCAACGTTCCGCCGGCGTAGGCGACCATGAGGTCGGCGACGCGGCGGGCAGCCACGAACGGAATGAGCGGATCGACCCCGCGCTCGAATCGCTTGGAGGCCTCGGACGGCAGCTTGTGCCGACGGGCGCTGCGCGCGATGGTGACGGTGTCGAAGACGGCCGCCTCGATCAGCACATTCCGGGTCGCATCGGTCATCTCGGTCGTCGCGCCGCCCATCACCCCGGCCAGCCCGATCGGGCCGGATTCGTCGGTGATCAGAAGATCTTCCGTCGACAGCGTGCGGTCCTTGCCGTCAAGCGTCGTCAGATGCTCCCCAGGACGGGCACGACGAACGGTGATGCCGCCGTGCAGATGATCCAGGTCGTATCCGTGGATCGGATTGCCGAGCTCGAGCATGACGTAGTTCGTGATGTCGATCAGCACGCCGAGCGACCGGATACCGGCCAGCTGCAACCGCGCGATCATCCACGGCGGGGTCGGCTTGGTCGGATCCACTCCGCGTACGACGCGCACGACGAACTCGCTCGCCCCGACGCGACCGCGAATCGGGGCGTCGTCCTCGACGGCGACGTCGACGCCGCTCGTCGGCTGCGCGAGGTCCTCGAACGCACGCTCTCCCGGATCGCGGAAAGTCGCCCCTGTCGCGTGGGCGTACTCGCGGGCGACGCCGCGCAGCGAAAGCGCGTAGCCGCGGTCGGGGGTGACATTGATCTCGACGGCGACGTCGTCGAGGCCGAGCAGCGAGATCGCGTCGGCGCCGACCTCCGGGTCGAGGCCGAGCTCGACGAGCCGCAGGATGCCGTCGTGCCCGTCGCCGAGACCCAGTTCGCGGGCGGAGGCCATCATGCCGTCGGAGACATGCCCGTAGGTCTTGCGGGCGGCAATCGCGAACGGCCCCGGCAGGACTGCTCCGGGAAGTGTCACGACGACCTTGTCGCCCACGAAGAAGTTGCCGGCGCCGCAGACGATCCCGCGGATGTCATGCGCGGTCCCTGGTCCCTCGGATGCGCCGACATCGACCTGGCACCACCGGATCGTCTTGCCGTTGGTCTGGGATTCGGACTCGAACGAGACGACCTGGCCGACGACGATCGGGCCGGTCAGCTCGAACCCGTGAACATCTTCTTCTTCGAAGCCGACCGAAACGAGCGAAGCCAGAACGTCGTCCGCTGTGGCATCGGCCGAGACGTCAACATACTCCCGCAGCCAAGACAGGGGGACGCGCATCAGACCACCATTCCGAACTGCTCGCTGAAGCGCACATCGCCCTCGGCCATGTCGCGCATGTCTTTCACGTCCGAGCGGAACATCAGCGTCCGCTCGATCCCCATCCCGAAGGCGAAACCAGAGTACTCATCGGGGTCGATACCCGCCGCCCGGAGCACATTGGGATTGACCATGCCGCATCCGCCCCACTCGATCCAGCGCGCACCGCCGGTGAAGGTCGGATGCCAGAGGTCGAGCTCTGCCGAGGGCTCCGTGAACGGGAAGTAGTTCGCCCGCAGGCGCGTCTTCGCCTCTGCGCCGAACAGGGCGCGAGCGACGTGGTCGAGCGTGCCGCGCAAGTGCGCCATCGTGATGCCCTTGTCGATCACGAGCCCCTCGAACTGGCTGAAGACGGGCAGATGAGTCGCGTCGAACTCATCGGTGCGATAGACGCGTCCCGGCGAAACGATATAGATCGGCAGGTCGCGTGTCAGCATCGACCGCATCTGCACCGGGCTCGTCTGTGTGCGCAGGAGCAGATGCGCCTCGACGGGGTCGACGTAGAACGTGTCCTGCATCTGCCGCGCGGGGTGGTCGGCATCGAGGTTCAGTGCGTCGAAGTTGTACCACTCATGCTCGAGCTCGGGCCCCTCCGCGATCTCCCAGCCCATTCCGACGAAGATGTCGCCGACCTGGTCCTGCAGCAGCGTGAGCGGATGCCGCGCCCCCACCCGTGCCCGTTGCGGCAGCGCAGTCATGTCGATGCGCTCGGCCTCGAACCTCGCGGCCGTCTCAGCCTCCGCGAGCTCGGTCTCGCGGGCGGCGAGCGCCAGGGAAACGCGGGACCGGGCCTGCCCGACGAGCTTGCCGAGCTCCGCCTTGCGATCGCTGGGCACGTCGCGCAGACGTGCATTGAGCTGCGCGAGGGCCGACGCGTCGCCGGCGTGGGCCGCGCGGACCACTTTCACCTCGCCCGTAGAGGCAGCGACGGTGATGGCCGCGAGCGCCGCCGTGACGGCGGCCTCGACGGCGTCCGGGGTGATCTCAAGTGCGTCAGACACAAAAAACGAGTCTACCGGCGACGTACCGGCTCCTCCGCGACCTATCGACGGCCCCCGCCTGTATGCGTCTGCGCAGCGATGATTTCCGTGTCGGTCACATCACCGACCGGGTGGTGGAGCGGATCCGCGGCGACCCTCGGCGAACTGCGCAACCGCTTCTCGAGGACATAGGCGGAATAGCTGAGCGCGAGACACATGGCGACATAGATTGTTCCGGCAATGAGGGCGGAGGGGATCAACGGGGATCCGTACACCGCATTCGAGCCGAGGAGCTTGGCCGTGTAGAGCAATTCGGGGTACGTGATGATGAAGCCGAGCGCGGTGTCCTTCAGCGTCACCACCAGTTGCGCGATGATGACCGGCATCATCGAGCGGATCGCCTGCGGCAGGAGGATCAGGCGCATCACTCCGGCCTTGCGCAGACCGATCGCATACCCGGCCTCCTGCTGGCCGCGCGGCAGCGACTCGACGCCCGCGCGGATGACCTCTGAGAGCACCGAACCGTTGTAGGCGATCAGCGCGATCACGACTGCCCAGTACGAGGGCATCTTGATGCCGATCACGGGGAGGCCGTAGTACAGCAGCAGCATGAAAACCAGCACGGGGACCGCCCGCAGGAACTCGACGATGGCGCTGATCGGCCCGCGCACCCAGCGATGGTCGGAGAGCCGGCCGATCGCCAGCGCGAACCCCAGGATGATCGCGCCCACCGCGGCAGCGGCGAATGCCGCCAGCGTCGCCAGTGTCGCCTGCCCGATCATCTGCCACACGCGGGTGTAGGTGAACAAGCTCCACTTCTCTGCACTGAACTGACCGCTCGCCGCGAAACGCCAGAGCACGAATCCGAGAGCAGCGAGCAGAAGCACGACGGTCACGACGCCGAGAATGGCATTGCGCGCCTTCGCGCGGGGGCCGGGAACATCGTAGAGCACAGAGGTCATCGCGCCACCCGCCATCGGTTTTCGAGATAGCGCTGCAAACTCGCCAGCACGAGCACCATGACGACGAAGACCGCCATGACGATGAGTATGGCGACCATCTGATTCTCACCCTGCTCGCTCATGTTGGCGCGGACGTTGCCGAGGTTGACGACCGAGAATCCCGATGCGACGGTCGTATTCTTCAAGAGGGCGATGAACACGCTCATCATCGGCGGGATGACCGACCGTGCGGCCTGGGGCAGCACGATCAGTCCCATCACCTGCCCGAAACCCATACCGAGGGCTCGTGCTGCCTCGGCCTGCCCGACGGGCACGGTGTTGATGCCCGAGCGGATCGTCTCGGCGACGTAGGTCGCGGTGTACAGCCCCAGACCGATGATCGCCAGCAGAAGAAAGCTGTTGCGCGGCAGGGGGACCAAGAGCGGCACGGCGAATGCGAAGAAGAAGAGGACGAGCGTCAGCGGGGTGTTGCGAATCCAGTTGACATAGACGGCCCCGACCGCTCGCGCAACCGGCACCGGCGAGACACGCATCGCGCCGACGAGCAGACCTACGACGATCGCGATGATCCCGCCGCCGGAGAACAGCACGAGGGTGCCCACGAGCGCATCGCGCCACAGATCGGGGTAGTCGAAGATCTGATTCATCAGGCTCCTTTCATGCTGCTCGCCAGGGGGTCCGGGTGCGGGGTCGCGGCGGGGCTGCGCTGCGAAAGAACGCGAGGCGCGGCACCGGAGGGGGTGCCGCGCCTCGCGCGACTCACTCTGCCGCGTCGACGGCCGGCTGGGTACCGGTGACGCCGGCCGGGCCGAGGTTCTTGTCGAAGATCGCCGTCCAGATGTCAGGGCCATCGGTCAGCGTCGTGTTGATGAACTCGACGAAGGCAGTGTCACCCTTCTGCACACCGATGCCGTATCGCTCCTCGCTGAACGGGTCACCGACCACCTTGAGGTTGTCGGGGTCCTGCGCCGCATAGCCGATGAGGATCGCCTGGTCGGTCGTGACGGCGTCCACCTGGCCGTTCTTGAGCTGCTCGACGCACTCGGAGTACTTGCTGAGCTCGACTGTCCCCGCCGGGGTCTCGGTCTTGATCCGCTCGATCGACGTCGACCCGGTCACCGAGCAGACGATGCTGTCGGCCGTGAGCGCGTCCACCCCGGTGATCGTGTCATCGTCGGCGGCGACGAGGAGTCCCTGACCGGTCACGAAGTAGGGACCGGCGAAGGAGATCTGCTCCTTGCGCTTGTCGGTGATCGAATACGTGCCGACATAGTAGTCGATGTCGCCGTTGATGATCGCCTGCTCACGGTTGGCGGAGTCGATCACCTGGAAATCGATGTCGGCCTCGTCATAGCCGAGAGAGGCCGCCACCCAGCGTGCGACATCGATGTCGAAGCCGCTGCGCTCCCCCGTGGTCGGGTCGAGGTAGCCGAGGTTCGGCTGGTCCTCTTTCACGCCGACCTTGACCGTGCCGCGTTCGGTGATGGCGGCGACCGTGTCGCTTCCCTCGACGGCGGGCTTCGGGTCGGCGACGGTGAACCAGACATCCGCCGCCCCCCCCTCGCTCGCGTCCGGCGTGGCACTGGGTGTGCCGCTGTTGCAGCCGGTCAGCGCCAAAGCGGCAACCGCGGTGATCCCGAGGCCGGCGATCAGTGTCCTCTTGCGCATGCTGTGTCTCCTTCGTTCGTACGTTCCGGGTAGGGGTTCAGTGTGTGATCAGCTTGGAGAGGAAGTCTCGCGCGCGATCGCTGCGCGGATGGGTGAAGAACTCATCGGGAGCAGCCTCCTCGACGATGTGGCCGTCGGCCATGAAGACGACGCGGTCGGCCGCTTTGCGAGCGAAGCCCATCTCGTGGGTGACGACGATCATCGTCATGCCCTCTTGAGCGAGTCCGACCATGACGTCGAGAACCTCGTTGATCATTTCGGGGTCCAGCGCGCTGGTCGGCTCGTCGAAGAGCATCACCTTCGGCTGCATCGCGAGAGCGCGCGCGATCGCCACCCGCTGTTGCTGACCGCCCGACAGCTGAGCCGGCAGCTTCGACGCCTGCGCGGCCACGCCGACCCGCTCCAGCAGCGCCTGCGCCCGCGCCTCCGCATCGGCGCGCTTGAGGCCCTTCACTTTGATCGGACCGATCGTGACGTTGTCGAGGATCGTCAGGTGGGAGAACAGATTGAACGACTGGAAAACCATACCGACGTCGGCGCGGAGGGCGGCCAACCCCTTCCCCTCCTTCGGAAGCTCCGTACCGTCGATCGAGATCGAGCCGCTCGTGATCGTTTCGAGGCGGTTGATCGTGCGACAGAGAGTCGACTTGCCCGATCCGGATGGTCCGATGACGACGACCACCTCGCCGCGGTTGACGGTCAGGTTGACATCGGTGAGCGCCTGGAAGTCACCGTAGTGCTTCTGCACGTCCTTCACGACGACGAGCGGATCGCCCCGCCGCACAGTGATGTTCGACGTCGCAGGGGCAGGATCAGGGGTCACCATGGTTTCAGCCTAAGCAGGGCGCTCGGGTTCAGCCCACCCTGCCGCCTGGATCTTGACACAGTCGTAACCCGACCGGAACAATCCGTCATCCCTCGGAACGCTGTGCGAAGGCGGACTCGTACAAGCACACGCTGGCCGCCGTCGCGAGGTTCAGCGACTCCGCCCGTCCGTAGATCGGCAGGCGCAGCGACACGTCGACCAGCGCCAGAGCTTCGTCCTCGAGTCCACGCGCCTCGTTGCCGAACAACCACGCGGTGGGTTCGCGCAGCACGTCTCGGCGGGCCAGGAAGTCATCTCCCCCGACGTCGGCCGCGATCACTTGCAACCCCGAGGCCCGTGCCCGCGCGATCGTCTCGGCGAGGTCCGCGCTCATCGCAACCGGCACATGGAACAGCGACCCCGTGGTGGCGCGCACGACCTTCGGGTTGTACGGGTCGACTGTTCGCCCGGTCAGCACCACGGCGTCCGCACCCGCGGCATCCGCGGCACGGATGATCGTGCCGAGGTTGCCCGGATCACGCACTTCTTCGCAGATCGCGATGAGCTTGGGCGCCGCGGCGAACACCTCGCGCAGCGACGTGAGCGCCTGGCGCGCGACCGCGACGATGCCCTGGGGAGTGACCGTGTCGGCCATCGCGTCGAGCACGGCCTCGGTCGTGAACACGACCTCGATGCCCGCATCGCGCGCGGCGTCGCGAAGGTCCGGATGCCGTTCCATCGCCGTCGGCGTCGCGAACAGCTCGACGACGGTGTCAGGGCGAAAGGCCACCGCTTCTCGCGCTGCTTGCGGACCTTCCAGGAGGAAGAGTCCCGTTTCTTGGCGAGCGCTGCGTTTGGTCAGCTTCGCGACGGCGCGCACGCGGGGGGAACGCGGGTTCTCGAGCACGCTCTCAGCATACGGGCGCGGGGGCGGCTTGCCCCGTTACGCGCCTCACGGGCGGCTTCCGAGCGGAAGACGCCCGTGAGGCGGGTGCGTTGTATCGGTTCAGACGCGAGGCGCGTTGACGTCAGCCGGCAGCGCCGCCTTGGCGGTCGCGACGAGCGACGCGAACGCGGCCGGCTCGTTGACGGCGAGCTCTGCCAGCATGCGGCGGTCGACCTGCACACCGGCCAGGCCGAGACCCTGGATGAACCGGTTGTAGGTCATGCCGTTCTGACGACTCGCAGCGTTGATGCGCTGGATCCACAGGCGGCGGAAATCACCCTTGCGCTTGCGACGGTCGCGGTACGAGTAGACGAGCGAGTGGGTGACCTGCTCCTTCGCCTTGCGATACAGACGCGAACGCTGACCCCGGTAACCGGCGGCGCGCTCCAGAGTGACGCGACGCTTCTTGTGGGCGTTTACGGCCCGCTTGACTCTAGCCATTTCTTCTTCTTCCTAACGTGCGTCGGCGCTCAGCGACCGAGGAGCTTCTTGGCCTGCTTGACGTCACCGGGAGCAAGAACCTGCTCTTGGTTGAGGCGACGCGTGCGACGCGACGACTTGCCCTCGAGGTTGTGCCGCATTCCGGCCTGCTGCTTCATGAGCTTTCCGCTGCCGGTGACCTTGAATCGCTTCTTGGCACCTGAGTGGGTCTTCTGCTTCGGCATGTTTCTTCCTTCGTTGTGGTTCCGGGCGGACCGGAGTCTGTGAGGCCCTACTCCGCGGGGGCGGATGCGGTGGCCGGGGCGTCCGAGTCCGAGCCCGTCCGAGCCTGGCGTGCGGCCTCGCGGTGGGCCGTGCGTTGGGCGTTCTGCTCAGTCTTGACTTCGGACTTGTTCTTGTGCGGGGCGATCACCATGACCATGTTGCGCCCGTCGATGGTGGGGTTGGACTCGACGGTGCCGAACTCGGCGACATCCTCGGCGAACTTGCGCAACAGGCGCACGCCCTGGTCGGGACGCGACTGCTCTCGACCACGGAAGAGGATCATGGCCTTGACCTTGTCTCCCGTCTTGAGAAAGCCCTCCGCGCGCTTGCGCTTGGTTTCGTAGTCGTGGTTGTCGATCTTCAGGCGGAAGCGGACCTCTTTGAGGATCGTGTTCGCCTGATTGCGGCGCGCTTCCTTCGCCTTCTGCGCGGCTTCGTACTTGAACTTCCCGTAGTCCATGATCTTCACGACAGGGGGCTTCGAGTCCGGAGCGACCTCGACCAGGTCGAGGTCGGCTTCCTGAGCCAGGCGCAGCGCGACCTCGATACGGACGACGCCGACCTGCTCACCGGCGGGTCCGACGAGGCGAACCTCGGGGACGCGGATGCGGTCGTTGGTGCGGGGATCGCTGATGTGCGGAACTCCTCTTCGTGGGGTGGCTGCCACCGGACGCACAGGAGTGCGTCTCGGGCGGAAGAGCATCACGTCCACCCCGCACGACGCACGCGCCGGCTTCGCAGTTCTTGCACCCGCATCCGATGTTCTGGACGGCCTCGCGGACGAGGCGGAGTGCGTGACCCGGTAGCCTGGAGCGGCAAGCGCGGGTGGGATGTGATCCTCTTTCGATCCGGAGTAGAACACTCCGGTGCCCGCTGAGTCTAGCAGAGAGCGACACGTGGCCACGAACCCCGCCCCAGGCGACCAGACGAACAGTCCCCAGGATGCCGAGCGCATCGCACGGTGGGAGGAACAGGAGCGCGCCGCGTCCGCGGCATCTCGCGACATCGCCGACGTTCCGGCGGTCGAGGTGATCACGGCGGCCGCGGTACACCTCCTCAGCGCCTCGGCCGTGAAGGTCGGGCTCGCCGACGACCCGGCGAACCAACAAGACCTCGACGAAGCCCGCAAACTCATCAACTCGCTCGCGGGCCTCATCACCGCCGCAGCGCCGGAGATCAGCGACATGCACGCGCGGTCGCTGCGCGACGGGCTCCGTTCTGTGCAGCTGGCGTTCCGCGAAGCGTCGGTGATTCCCGACGCCATCGGCAAAGGCCCGGGCGAGAAGTGGACCGGTCCGGTCACCTGACGGGGCTCAGCGGACGAGCTTGACCGTCAGAGAGTCCACCAGCACGGCGATACGGTCATCGGCCGCCCAGCGCGTCGCGAGGCGGTGCAAGACGGCGTCGAGTTGCGTGTCGTCGAGGCCTTCGACCAGCTGAAGCCGCACGATCAGCTCGGGTCCGCGCAGACGCCCGTCCGGATCGCCGGAGGAGACAGACAGATCGAGAACGGCGAGTTCACCGCCGATGCTCTGCTGCAAGCCGGTGAACACGGCAGGTGATTCGTGCGCGGGCTCCCACGGGAGTCCCTGCGCGATGGCCCAGACCGCCGGTCGACGCAGGACGAATTCGTTGTCGGTGCCGGGATCGATGACGATGAGGTCCGTGTCGTCGGCCGTCGCCGCCAATGCCGTACGCACACCGTCGGCAGGAACGGGGCGAGCCCGAGGATCCCACATCGACATCGCGGCGACCGACGTGAACACCGGCAGGACGCGCCGACCATCGGGAGCGGCGACCGTGACGATCGACAGATCCTGTGTCTTGTCGACGCGCAGGCCCGTGGGTCCGATCCCCTCGTGACCCCTGTCGGCGACGAGCGGGATCAGCAGTCGTGCTTCGCGATACGCCGTGACGATCGCGGACGCCGAACCCGTCCGCCGTCGGAACTCGATCATCGCCGCCTGCAGTGCCGGGTCAGCCGAACCGTCATCGCCGGCGTGGGGGTTGGAGTCGAAGCGACGCCCATCCCAGGGAACTCCAGCGGAGTCCGCTGCGGAGTCAGTCGCCGGCGACATCCAGCGCCTCGGCGAGTGTGAACGCGCCCGTGTAGAGCGCCTTGCCGACGATCGCACCCTCGACGCCGAGGGGCACGAGCTCGCGGAGCGCAGCGATGTCATCCAGGCTCGAAATGCCGCCGGATGCGACGACCGGCTTGGTGGTGCGGGACGTGATGTCGCGGAGCAACTCGAGATTCGGCCCGCGCAGTGTGCCGTCCTTCGTGACGTCGGTCACGACGTAACGGCTGCAACCGGCGTCTTCGAGGCGATCCAGGACATGCCAGAGGTCGCCGCCGTCGCGTGTCCACCCGCGCGCCGCGAGAGTCGTGCCGCGCACGTCGAGACCGACCGCGATCGCTTCGCCATAGCGCCCGATGACGTCGGCAGCCCACTCGGGGTTCTCCAGCGCGGCGGTGCCGAGGTTGATGCGCGCCGCGCCCGACTCCAGCGCCGCCTCCAGCGTGGCGTCGTCACGGATGCCGCCGGAAAGCTCGACCCGCACGCCCTTGAGCTGCTTGATGACTCGGCGCAGCACACCACTGTTGCTGCCTCGGCCGAACGCCGCATCGAGGTCGACCAGATGCACCCATTGGGCGCCATCGCGCGCCCAGGTCAACGCCGCGTCAACCGGGTCGCCATAGCTGGTCTCGGTGCCCGCCGCACCCTGAGTGAGGCGGACGGCCTTCCCATCGGCGACATCGACGGCCGGCAGCAGGATCAATTCAGGGGTGGACGCGAAATCGTTCATGGCTCCAAGTGGGGGTCGTCCGGCGCGCGAGCGCGGAATGCACAGTGAGAGAGACTACCCCGTCTGCGGAAGGGACGACATCCAGTTGCCCAGGAGGCGGATGCCGGCGTCGCCGCTTTTCTCCGGGTGGAACTGCGTTGCGGTCAGCGGACCGTTCTCGACGGCGGCGAGGAACGGTGCTCCGTAGTCACACCAGGTCAGCACCGGCGGCCGGAACGGCCGGATGACATCGAGGTTCCACTGCCGCGCCCCGAACGAGTGCACGAAATAGAACCGCTCGTTCTCGATGCCGCGGAAGAGAATCGATCCTTCCCCCGCCCGAACCGTGTTCCACCCCATATGCGGGAGCACCGGCGCGTCCAGTTCGGTCACGACGCCCGGCCACTGCCCCATTCCCTCGGTGTCGACGCCACGCTCGACCCCGCGGCCGAACAGCACCTGCATGCCCACGCAGATTCCCAGGACAGGACGACCACCGGCGAGGCGGCGCTCGATGAGCTCATCGCCACGGCTGACACGCAGCGCGGTCATGACGGCCCGGAAGGCGCCGACGCCCGGCACGACGAGGCCCGCGGCATCCTGGATCAGACCACGGTCGGCGGTCAGCCGCGCGTCGGCACCGGCCGCGACGAGCGCGGTGACGGCCGAATGGACGTTGCCGGAGCCATAGTCCAGGACCGCGACCAGCGGACGCGCGGACTCCGTCACAGAGCGCCCTTCGTGCTGGGGATGCCGTGGACCAGCGGATCCAGCGTCTTAGCCCCGCGAAAAGCGCGGGCGAAGGCCTTGTACTCGGCTTCGGCGATGTGGTGCGGATCGCGGCCGCCGAGCACACGGACGTGCACGGTCAGCGCACCCTGAAAGGCAATCGCCTCGAACGTGTGCCTCACGAGCGAGCCGGTGAAGTGTCCGCCGATGAGGTGCGTCTCGAAACCCGCCGGCTCGCCGTCATGAACGAGATACGGGCGTCCGCTGATGTCGACGACGGCTTGGACCAGGGCCTCATCGAGAGGGACGAGCGCGTCGCCGTAGCGCGAGATTCCGGCCTTGTCGCCGAGAGCCCGGTGGATTGCCTGCCCGAGCACGATCGATACGTCCTCGACCGTGTGGTGGGCGTCGATGTCGGTGTCTCCGGAGGCGCGCACGGTCAGATCCGTCAACGAGTGCTTCGCGAATGCCGTCAGCAGGTGGTCGAAAAAGGGCACCGATGTGTCGATGCGGCTCTGGCCGGTGCCGTCCAGGTCGAGATCCAACTCGACCGTCGATTCACTCGTCGCGCGCCGGATCGACGCGGTACGCGGCGCGGGGTTGCTCATGGCCCCACTCTAGCGAGACGCGCGAGTCATCATGCCCGGAGCGATGCCAGAGCGTCGAGGAACGCCGTCGACTCCGATTCGGTCCCCGCCGTGACACGCAGACTGTGTGGGAGTCCCACGTCTCGAATCAGGATCCCGCGGTCGTAGAGGCCCTGCCAGGTCGCTGCGGGATCGTCAACGCCCCCGAAGCAGACGAAGTTGGTCCAGCTCACGTGGGGCTCGTACCCGAGCGCGGAGAGCGTGGCGGAGATTCGATCACGCTGAGAAACGATGTCGTCGACCATGCTCAGCATTGCGGGGGCGTGTCGAAGCGCCGCCGAGGCCGCCGCCTGGGTCAACGCGCTCATGTGGTAAGGAAGTCTCACGAGCCGCAGCGCGTCGATCACGGCGGGGTCGGCGGCCAGGTATCCCACGCGCGCCCCGGCGAACGCGAACGCCTTGCTCATCGTGCGCGACACGACGAGACGCTCGCGACCCGGAAGCAGTGTCAGCGCCGACCTCTCGTCGCGCGGCGCGAACTCCTGGTATGCCTCGTCCACGATGACCATGCCCCGACTGGCCTCATAGACCGCCTCGATCACGTCGAGGCGCAGGGGGGTACCGGTCGGGTTGTTCGGGGCGCAGAGGAACACGACATCCGGATCCGCAGAGTCGATCTGCTGTGCCGCGTCGGAGGCATCCAGCGTGAAATCCGCTTCCCGCGTGCCGGCCACATAAGACGCACCCGTGGCACGCGTCAGCAGCGGGTACATCGAATACGTCGGCGCGAACCCGAACGCGGTGCGTCCGGGTCCGGCGAACGCCTGCAGCAGATGCTGAAGAACCTCGTTGGAACCGTTCGCCGCCCAGATCTGCTCGCGGGTCAGACCGTGACCGAGATACTCAGCGAAGCCCTCTCGCAGCACCGTGAACTCACGATCCGGGTAACGGTTGATCTCGCGCAGTGCGTGTGCGAGGCCATCCAGGATGTCGTCGGCCACCGCTTCGGGGACCGGATGGGTGTTCTCGTTGACGTTGAGTGCCACCGGAACCGTCGCCTGCGGAGCACCATACGGTGTCAGTCCTCGCAGATCGTCGCGGAGGGGAAGGTCATCCAGACGCACAGCCACGTCACCATGCTACGGCGCGGGTGCGAGCCTTATGCTCACTCGCCGGCGGAATACTCGAGCGGGATGCTGATCATCTGGCCCGCCTCGAGCAAACCCGAGTCGAGCGCATTGAGCCGGACGATCGCGTCGACCACGTCACGCGGGTCCGCACCGGGAGCCACCGATTCGGCGATCGACCACAGCGTGTCACCGGGCGCAACGGTGAGCTGATCGAACGTGCCCAGCGGAGCGCTGCCCTCACGCGAGGCGAGCGCGCCACCGCCCGAGACGATCGCGACCACGAGTGAGACGACAGCCGGCAACGCGGCGAGGAGGGCCAGAACCCGACGGCCGCGGACGGTCAGGCGCAAGCGCGTCGAATGCTCGTGAGTCGACGGTGCGCCGAATGCGGTCACGTTGATGGCGGTCATGTCTGCTCCTCGGTTCGATGTGTCGGATGAGTGGAGAGATTCGCATCCACGCTCTCGGCCGGGAGAGCAGGATGCGAACCTCTCTTCCGAAGCTATCTTCGATGATGTCTTCATGTCAAGTTCGTTCGGTTCGCAGATGAATCGAAGACGACACGCGAACGCTTGCCGGACGAGATCGGCGATACCGGATACGGTTTCGATAGCAACACCCCATCACCGACCTCCGACATTCGAAGACGATGTCTTTTCCGGAGCGAGATGGGCCGTTGCAGCAAGCCGCTAGAGAAGGAGCGCGACATGGACGGCACCGGAGCTTCCCGCGAGAAACCACAGACCCGCCGGCGCAAGAGCCTGAGCGAGAAGCAGCTCGCGATCCTCGAGGTCATCCAGCGCTCGATCGCGCGACACGGATACCCGCCGAGCATGCGTGAGATCGGCGACGCCGTAGGGCTCAAGTCGCTGTCGAGCGTGACCCATCAGCTCAATCAGCTCGAGCTGAGCGGATACCTGCGACGGGACCCCGGCAAGACGCGCGCCATGGAGGTCCTGATCGACCTGCCCGGGAGCGCGACCGAGAATCCCGCCGATGAGGCGCCGCCGGTCGCCGATGCCGCGATGGTGCCGCTGGTCGGCCGGATCGCGGCCGGCGTGCCGATCACCGCCGACCAGCAGGTCGAGGAGATCTTCCCCCTCCCCCGCCAGCTCGTCGGCAAGGGTGATCTGTTCATGCTCAAGGTCAGTGGCGAGTCGATGATCGACGCCGCGATCTGCGACGGCGATTGGGTTGTCGTCCGCTCGCAGCCGACGGCCGACAACGGCGAGATCGTCGCGGCCATGCTCGACGGCGAGGCGACGGTGAAGACCTTCCGGCAGCGTGACGGACACACCTGGCTGCTGCCACGCAACACGGCGTTCGAGCCGATCCTTGGAGACGATGCAGTGGTCCTGGGTCGCGTCGTCGCGGTCCTGCGGGCAGTCTGAACCGGGGCCGGCCGCAGGCGGCAACCTCTGCGCCAGCGACGACCGGCGGAGGTCGTCGGCGCTAAGCGATGACCTCCTGACGAACATTGCGACTCGCTTCGACGAGATGGCGGAGCGAGGTCACTGTCTCGTCGTATCCGCGGGTCTTCAAGCCGCAATCCGGATTGACCCAGATCTGGCGCAGCGGAAGCTCATCAGCCGCGCGACGCAGGAGCGCCTCGATCTCGGCGACGGCGGGCACCCGCGGCGAGTGGATGTCGTAGACGCCCGGGCCGATCCCGGCGGCGAAGCCGGATGCCGCAATATCGCCGATCACTTCACCGCGACTGCGCGCGGCCTCGATCGAGGTGACATCGGCATCCAACGCCGCGATCGCCTCGATGACCACTCCGAACTCGGAGTAGCACAGGTGCGTGTGCACCTGTGTCGACGGCGCCGCACCCGAAGTGGCGATGCGGAAGGCGCGGACCGACCAGTCGAGATAAGCAGCCTGGTCGGCCGTGCGCAGCGGAAGGAGCTCCCGGAGCGCGGGCTCGTCGACCTGGATGATCCGGATGCCTGCCTTCTCCAGATCGGCGATCTCGTCGCGCAACGCGAGCGCGACCTGGTCTGCGGTCTCACCCAGAGGCTGGTCGTCACGAACGAATGACCACGCAAGGATCGTGACGGGACCGGTGAGCATGCCCTTGACATGCTTGTCGGACAGCGACTGAGCGAACCGCGCCCAGTCCACCGTGATGGGCGCGGGTCGGGACACGTCACCCCACAGGATCGACGGGCGGGTCGCCCGCGAGCCGTAGGACTGCACCCAGCCCTGCTCGGTGACGGCGAATCCGTCGAGGTTCTCGGCGAAGTACTGCACCATGTCGTTGCGCTCGGCCTCGCCGTGCACGAGAACGTCGAGTCCGAGATCCTCCTGCAGCGCCACGACGCGCGAGATCTCCTCACGCAGGAATCCTTCGTATGCGGAGGTGGTCAGCTCTCCGCGCCCGTGCTGCGCCCGCGCCCGGCGGATCTCCGCAGTCTGCGGAAACGACCCGATCGTGGTCGTCGGCAAGAGGGGGAGTCCGAGCGACTCCTGCGCCCGCTCGCGTGTCGCCAGGTCGCCTCGATCGGCGTCCGCGGCGGAGAGACGGGCGACACGCGAGCGCACCTCTCCGTCGCGCACGCCCGCAGCCGTCGTGCGCGCCGCCAGCGCTGCGGTCGCGGCATCGAGCTCGTCGGCGATCGCGGCGCGGCCCTCCACGAGGCCGCGCGCGAGGGTGGCGACCTGGGCGACCTTCTGATCGGCGAAGGCGAGCCACGACAGCAACCGTGGGTCGAGCTTCGTCTCGTCGGCCGTGTCGTGCGGCACGTGCTGCAGCGATGCCGACGTCCCGGCGGCGACCGAAGCCGCGCCGATCGACTCGAGCTGAGCAAGACGGTCGGCCGCGCCGACCAGGTCGCCGCGCCAGACATTGCGCCCGTCGATCACGCCGCCGACGATCGTCTTCGTTTCCACGCCCGGGGCCCCGGCCGGCACTTCCCCGCGATGGAGATCGATCGCAAGGGCCTCCACGGGCGCCGCGGCCAGCGCGCGCCACGCGTCGTCGGACAGCGCACCGTAACCTGCTGCGACGAGGATCGCGGGCCGGTCGCTGGCCGCGCCCAGCACGGCATACGCGCGCGCGGCCGCCGCCGAGAGGGCGCCGGCATCCACATCGAGGCTCTCGCTCACGAGGGCGTGCTCGTCCAGCTGCACCCACTCGGCACCGGACGCACGGAGCGCCCCGATCAACTCGCAGTACACCGGGAGAAGGTCCTCGAGCCGATCGAGCGGGCGAAAACCCGTCGGGGCCTCGTCGGTGGGCTTCGCCAGCGCGAGCAGGGTCACCGGACCGACGAGCACCGGACGGACCGTGAATCCGTCCGCCTTCGCTTCCGCGACCTGTCGAGAGAATCGGTCGGTTGACAGCGCGAATGCCGTCTCGGGGCCGATCTCAGGAACCAGGTAGTGGTAGTTGGTGTCGAACCACTTCGTCATCTCGAGCGGCGCCGCCTCACCCGCACCGCGAGCCGCCGCGAAGTATGCCTCGAGCGGAATTGATCCGTCCGCGCAACGTAGGGACGCGAACCTCGCCGGAAGCGCACCCACGGCCAGTGTCGCGTCGAGCACCTGATCGTAGTAGGAGAACGACTCGGGTATCGACGAATCCGTCTGGCCCAGGCCGAGCGACGCCAGGCGTTCGCGGGTCGCGCGTCTCAGATCCGCCGCGATCGCCTCGAGCGCGGGCTCTTCGACCGCCCCGGCCCAGAACTGCTCGACGGCGCGTTTGAGCTCACGGCGCCGTCCGATGCGTGGGTAGCCGAGAATCGTGCCGGCGGGAAATGCGACAGTCATGCGGAGATCTCCTGAGTCGTGAGGTGCGGGGCAAGGCCGGCGTCGCGGAGGACCGCGAGTACCGTGTCGTGGTTGTTGAAGGCGTACAGGTGGATGCCGGGGGCACCCCCATCGACCACGTCTCTCGCGAGTGCGGCCGCGTGGGAGATGCCGATCCTGCGGGCGGCAGCGGCATCCGGTGCGTGCTCGAGCGCGTCGGCGAAGGCGTCCGGCCGGGGGTCTCCCGTGAGCTCCAAGACGCGCCGCAAGCGCGACGGGGACGTGACTGGCATGATCCCGGGAAGGATGGGGATCGTGACACCGGCCGCGCGAGCACGCGCGACGAAGTCGAGATACTCCCCGGCTCGGAAGAAGAGCTGTGTGATCGCCGATCGCGCCCCGGCCTCCTGTTTCGCCAACAGGGCATCGATGTCCTCGTAGCGGTGACGAGATCGCGGATGACCGTTCGGAAACGCCGCGGCCGACACCTCGACCGTGGCCGGCTCGCCGGCGCCCGCCGCTCCCGGCGCCGCGGAAACGCCGCGTTCGCGGTCTGCCGCGCTCTCAGCGTGCACGCGTCCGATGAGCTCGATGAGCTCAGCCGAGGTCTGGAGGTCGCCGAGATCGGGCTCGCCGTCGGCGGCACCGACCGGAGGGTCACCGCGCAGAGCGAGGAAACGTGTGATTCCGGCATCCAGGAATGTGCGGATCAGCCGCGTCGCGTCGGCATACGTCGATCCGACGCACGTGAGGTGGGCGAGTGGCGGGACATCCGTCGTGTGCAGAATGTGCGTGAGCACCTCGAGCGAACGATCCGTCGTCGATCCCCCCGCGCCGAAGGTCACCGAGATGAACTGCGGGCCGGCGGCCGCGAGGTGCTGGATCGTTTCGTGCAGCGCCGGCATCCCGTCGGGATGACGTGGCGGATAGATCTCGAACGAGAATGGCACCGCGGGTGCAGGGGTCTCGGGGGGCATGGCGCGCTTTCGGTCAGGGGATCAGATGGGCCGGCGGCCGCGGACACGCGCACGATGGCGTGTCATCACGGGCGGGTGCCGGGCTCGGCTGTCGCTCCTGCCCGGGCGTGAAGCCGACGGGCTGCCCGAACCCCTGTCGCGGGATCCGAGCGTCGATGCCACCACTCTACGACCCCCGCGACGCGACCGCACTCCTGTGACGCGATGTGACCCCGCAGCGAGCGGAGCGTACCGTGGTGCAATGGTCCCCGTCCTCCCCTTCGGCTCTTGGCCCTCCCCGCTGACCGCAGCCTGGGCGGCGAAGGCCGCGCCCCGCCTGGAGGGCGGAGCACTCGTCGCCGACGAGGTGTGGTGGGGCGCATCGGTTCCCGATGAGGGCGGACGCACGACCGTGCGGCGGCGGCGGCCGGACGGCCGGATCGATGAGATGCTGCCCGCACCGTGGAACGCGCGCTCGCGCGTGCACGAGTACGGTGGCGGTTCCTGGGTCGCCACCGAGAACGGCGATCTGTTCTTCGTCGCGTGGTCCGATCAGCGTGTGTGGATGCTGCGACCCGGCGCGGCTCCGCACGCACTCACGCCCGCCGATCCCGACGTCCGCTATGGAGGACTGCGCTGGCAAGGCGGGACGCTCCTCGCTGTGCAGGAACGCCACGGCCATGGGCCGAGACCGTCGCGCGCGATCGTGGCGATCGGCACCGAGGGGGACCTCGTCGTCACGGAGCTCGTCAGCGATAGCGCATTCGTCGCTCAGCCCGCTCTCTCCCCCGGCGGTGACCGCCTCGCGTGGGTCGCATGGGATCACCCGCACATGCCGTGGGACGCCACCGAACTGCGCGTCGGCCGCATCGAGAACGGCACCGTCTCAGAGTGGACGACAGTCACCTCGGGAGAATCGGCGGCGCTCCAACCGGAGTGGATCAGCGACGATGACCTGCGCTACCTCGATGACACGACCGGACGGTGGAATCTGTGGCAGGTGCGGCTCGACGCGGGCCTCCCCCGGACGCAGCTCGCTCCCGCCGACGCCGACACCGGAGGACCGCTCTGGATGCTCGGTGCGCGGTGGCACGCAGCCCTCGACGACGGTGCGGCCGTCGCTGTGCGCACCGACGGCGACGACGCGCTCGTACGAATCTCGGCGCACGGTGAGGTCATACCGGTCGATCTGCCGGCGCGATCGAGGCTCAACATCGAATCCACCGACGGGAAGCGGGTCCTCGTGTCGGGCTCGGCGCCGGGAACGAGCGGGCTCTGGCTCATCGAGGCCTCGGGCTCAGCCCACCAGGTCGTCGGCGAGCCCCCGCCTTCGGAAATCCTGCCCTACCTGCCGACCAGTCGCGCCGTCAGCTTCGACGGCGCGCACGGGCCGGTGCACGCGTTCGACTATCCGCCCACCCATCCGCACGTGCGGGCTCCGGAGGGCGAGCGGCCACCCTACGTCGTGCTCGTCCACGGCGGGCCGACGGCACACGTCGCTGGCGTGGCCGACAGCAAGACGGCCTTCTTCACGAGCCGCGGGATCGGCGTGCTCGACGTCAACTACGGAGGGTCCAGCGGGTACGGCCGCGCCTACCGGGAACGACTGCGCGGACAGTGGGGAATCGTCGACGTCGAGGATGTGGCGTCCGCCGCAGCGGGACTGGCCGCCGAAGGCCGCGCGGACCCCGCTCGTGTCGCGATCGAGGGCGGTTCGGCCGGCGGGTGGACGGTGCTCGCCGCCCTGGTCGGAACCGATGTGTTCGGCGCGGGGATCTCACGCTACGGAGTCGGTGACGCCCGCGCGCTGGCCGCGGACACCCACGACTTCGAGGCACACTACCTCGACGGCCTGATCGGACCGCTGCCGGAGTCTGACGCGGTATACCGGGCCCGATCGCCGCTCAGCAGACCGGAAGGCTTCCGTGTGCCGCTGCTCATCCTCCAGGGTGCGGAGGATGCCGTCGTCCCGCCCGCGCAGGCCGAGGTCATTCGCGATGCGCTTTCGGCCCGAGGCGTGCCTCATGCCTTCGTGCTCTATGAGGGGGAAGGTCACGGGTTCCGAAGAGCCGAGACGATCGTGCATGCGCTCGAGAGCGAACTGGCCTTTCTCGGCCAGGTCTTCGGCTTCGAAACCCCTGGAGTCGCTTCCCTCGAGCTCACCCGTCAGCGCGAGTAGGGCGCGAGCTCGGCGGCGAGACGCTCCCCGACGTGCGCGTGAACGGCGGTGCCACCCTCCTCGTGCGAGGTCGAGATGATGTGGCCACTCTCGTGCACAGCGCTGACCAGGTCGCCTCGATCGTAGGGGACGAGCGCGCGGACCTCGACAGCCGGCAGGGGCAGCGCCCGCTCGATGGCGGCTCGGAGTTCGTCGATCCCTTCGCCCGTTCGTGACGAGACGAACAGGGCATCCGGCTCGAGACCGCGCAGCACAAGCCGATCGTCGGCATCCATGAGATCAGCCTTGTTGAACACGACGATCTCGCGGATCGAACGCGCGCCGACGTCTCCCATGACATCGCGGACCGTGGCCAGCTGCGCGGCCGGATCCGGGTGCGAGCCATCGACGACGTGCACGAGCACGTCCGCCTGGCCGACCTCTTCCAGAGTCGAGCGGAACGCCTCCACGAGCTGGTGGGGAAGGTTGCGGACGAATCCGACCGTGTCCGTGAGCGTGTACACGCGGCCATCAGCGGCCTCAGCGCGACGAACCGTCGCATCGAGGGTCGCGAACAGCGCGTTCTCCACGAGCACTCCGGCACTCGTCAGGCGGTTCAGCAGACTCGACTTTCCTGCGTTGGTGTATCCGACGATCGCGACCGACGGGATCGTGTTGCGCCTGCGCTCAGAGCGCTTGGCGTCGCGCGCCGGAGCGAAGTCGCGCAGTTGTCTGCGCAGCTGCGCCATCTTCGTGCGGATGCGGCGCCGATCCAGTTCGATCTTCGTCTCACCCGGACCCCGCGAACCCATGCCCGCACCGCCGGCGCCGACCTGACCGCCCGCCTGGCGGCTCATCGATTCGCCCCACCCACGCAGGCGCGGGAGCAGGTACTCGAGCTGGGCGAGTTCGACCTGGGCCTTGCCCTCGCGGCTCTTGGCGTGCTGACTGAAGATATCGAGGATGACGGTCGTCCGATCGATGACCTTCACTTTCACGACGTCCTCGAGCGCGCGGCGCTGGCTGGGAGCGAGCTCCGCGTCCGCGATCACGGTGTCGGCGCCGACCGCAGCGACCAGGTCGCGGAGTTCTGCGGCCTTGCCGCGCCCGATGTAGGTGGCCGGATCCGGATGCGGACGCCGCTGCAGCACGCCGTCGAGGACCACGGCGCCCGCGGTCTCGGCGAGCGCAGCGAGCTCGCGGATCGAGTTCTCGGCATCGATCTGCGACCCCTGCGGGTACACACCGACGAGCACGACGTTTTCGAGCCGCAGCTGCCGGTACTCGACCTCGGAGACGTCTTCCAGCTCGGTGGACAACCCCGGAACGCGGCGAAGCGCAGCACGCTCCTCACGGTCCCATTGCTCGCCATCGGTGTCCCCATACGAAACAGTGGACTGATCCTGCAGCGCTTGGGCTGCGCCGAACACGCGCAGTCCTGAACGCGACTCTGCATGGGCGAGAACACGCTCCACCGGATCCGTCGGGGTCCCGTCGGCGCTCTCGGCGGGTGTCGTATCGATCATGCAGTCCTTTCGCGGTCAGCCCTGCAGTCTACCTCCCGCACGCCCGCCAGGACCGGTACGCTCACAGGATGGGGAGCGACCACTACTTCACCGCCTCCCCGTCCAGCGCCGAAAACCTCCGCCGCATCCGGGTGAGCCTTGCCGGGCGCACCGCTGAGGTCACGACTGCGGGCGGGATCTTCAGTCCAGATCACGTCGACGCGGGGACGTCGGTGCTCTTGGCGAACACTCCCCCGCCCCCGCCCGGGGGGCACCTGCTCGACCTGGGCTGCGGATGGGGCCCGATCGCTTTGAGCCTCGCGATCGCGTCTCCGCACGCGACCGTCTGGGCCGTCGATGTCAACGAGCGTGCGCTGGACCTCGTCCGCCGCAATGCTCAGGAGTGGGGCCTGTCGAACGTCCACGCGGTCCTGCCCGGCGAAGTTCCGAGCGACGTGATGTTCCGGACGATCCACTCCAATCCGCCGATTCGGGTCGGGAAGAACGAACTGCACAGCATGCTCGAGACGTGGATCCCGCGATTGGATGAGCGAAGCGACGCGTGGTTGGTCGTTCAGCGCAACCTCGGCTCCGACTCTCTGCAGCGGTGGCTGGCGGCGACGTTCGAACACGGGTACGTCGTGAGCAGGTCCTCGACCGGCCGCGGCTTCCGGGTGCTCAAGGTGCGTCGGCGCGGCACACCCCTCAGGGACACCGTCAGCCCGACCTGACCGGGCGCTCTCAGGCCAGTGTGATCTCGCCGGAGAAAGCGAGGGATGCCGGGCCCGAAAGCAGCACGTGCTCGCCGTCGGCGTGAGCGACGACGCGCACGCTCAGCCGACCGCCCGGGATACCGACCGTCCAGCGATCCGGGGCCCCCGCGCCGGCCCAGTGACGGACGGCGAGCGCCGCCGCCGCCACCCCGGTACCGCACGAGAGCGTCTCGCCGACGCCGCGTTCGAACACCCGCATCCGGATCGAGCCGACCCCGGCCTGCACGAGCGGATCGGCGGGGACGACGAACTCCACGTTCGCGCCGACCGCCGGTGGGGGATCGAGCGCGGGCAGCACCGTCAGATCGAGCCCGTCGAGCTCGGCGACGCTGGAGAGGGCCACGACGACATGGGGATTGCCGACATCGATGCCCTGCCCGGGTCGCGCGACCGCCAGCCCCTTCGCACGCACGAGGACCTCCGCGTCGTCCGGGCGCCACACGCCGAGGTCGACCTCGAAGCCGTGCTCGGAGCGCGTGAGCGTCCTGACCCCCGCGCGGGTGCCGATCCGGACCTCCGCGTCGCCGTCGAGCTGCAGCAGCCCGGAGCTGACGAGGTAGCGGGCGAACACGCGGATGCCGTTGCCGCACATCTCCGCCGCAGACCCGTCGGCGTTGCGGTAGTCCATGAACCACTCGGCGCCGGGCGTCGCGGCACCCTCCCGCAAAGCGTCGGAGCGAACCACCCGCAGAATCCCGTCACCACCGATGCCGAAACGCCGATCGCACAGCGCCGCGACCTGGTCGTCGGTCAAATCGAGCGCACCGTCGGGGTCGGGCACGATGACGAAGTCATTGCCCGTGCCCTGGCCCTTGGTGAATGCGATGGTCTGCGCCATGCCCTCAGTTTAGAGCGGCGCTACGACGCGGGCGTCTGTCTGTCATCAGGCCGGCGATTCCGCCAGGACGCCTGCGTCTGCCCCCGGATCGGTCCACCGCACGTCGGCGTAGCGGCGAAACCACGACACTTGCCGGCGCGCGTAGCGGCGCGTCAGCGCCTGCGTCTCGGCGATCGCCTGTGACTCGGGTAGTCCCCCATCGAGTTGGGCGAGTGCCTGAGCGTAGCCGATCGCGCGTGGAGCGGTGGTGCCCTCCTCGAGCCCACGGACACGCAGACGGCGCACCTCCTCGAGCAAGCCCCGCTCCCACATCCGCTCGACGCGCTCGTCCAGTTTCGCGACGAGCTCCGCGCGCCCCAGATGGACACCGATCAGCGTCGTCGGTACGTGCCACAGGACGGGCGCGCTCGGCAGCGCGGCCCCGTGCGTGGACTCCCCTTGACCGAGCACCTCGAGCGCGCGGAGCACTCGGCGGACGTTACGAGGATCGATCCGCTCCGCGGCAGCGGGATCGAGGCTCCGGAGACGGGAGTGCATGGCGTCGACACCGTCGCGCTCGAGCGCGGACTCAAGCCGCGCGCGCACGTCGTCGTCACGCGGAGGGAAGCGGAAATCGTAGATGACGCTGGAAACGTACAGTCCGGAACCTCCGACCAGGATCGCGTCGCCGCCGCGCTCAAGGATCCCCTCGATCGCGTGCCGCGCCTCGCGCTGGTACCAGGCGACTGCCGCCTCCTCCGTGACCTCGAGCTCGTCGAAGAGGTGGTGCGGAATGCCGCGGCGGTCAGCGAGCGGCAGCTTCGCCGTCCCGATGTCCATACCCCGGTACAGCTGCATGGCATCGGCGTTGACGATCTCCGCCGGACGACCGCGCGCAATCAGCGCCTCCGCGAGCCTCAGGGACACGTCAGTCTTGCCGGTGCCTGTGGCCCCGACCACGACCCACAGACGACAAACGTGTCGACGTGCGTCCGACTCGCTCAAGGTCCTGCGACGCGAAGCGCGGGGATGCCGAGGCCTACCGCCCGCGCGGAACCGTCACCGGCCGGCGAGGCGGGAACGCCGCAGGACTCGGCCTGTGTGCGGTCCCAGGCATCGCCCGCACTCGTTCGGCGGACGCGCAGAGGCGCACCGTCAGTGCTGTCGGCGAGCAGATGGAACGGCGCAGCGTGCGTGATGGTCACCGACACGATGTCTCCGGGTCGGGGACGCGCGCTCGATGCCGGCAGCTCGAAATGCACAAGGCGATTGTCTTCAGCGCGGCCGGTCAGACGGTGAGTAGCGGCATCCTTCTTGCCCTCGCCCGTCGATACCAGCACCCGAACCTCACGCCCCACCTGTTTCAGGTTCTCCTCGAGGCTGATGCGGTCCTGCAGGGCGGCGAGACGCTCGAATCGCTCCTGAACGATCGCCTTCGGGACCTGGTCCGGCATGATGGCTGCCGGTGTGCCCTCCCGGATGGAGTACTGAAAGGTGAACGCGCTCGCGAAGCGCGCCTGCTCCACGACCCGCAATGTATCTTCGAAGTCTTCGTCGGTCTCGCCCGGGAATCCGACGATGATGTCGGTGGAGATCGCGGCGTTCGGGATGCGCTCTCGGACGCGGTCGAGGATTCCCAGGAAGCGCTCGCTCCGGTAGGACCGCCGCATCGCCTTGAGGATGCGGTCAGAGCCCGACTGCAGCGGCATGTGCAGCTGTGGCATGACCTGCGGCGTCTCGGCCATCGCCTCGATCACGTCATCGGTGAAGGCGGCCGGGTGCGGACTGGTGAATCGGATGCGCTCGAGGCCCGAGATCTCCCCCGCCGCGCGCAGCAGCTTTCCGAACGCGTGCCGATCGCCGAACTCCACGCCGTAGCTGTTGACGTTCTGTCCGAGAAGCGTGACCTCGATCGCGCCGTCGTCCACGAGCAGTTTGATCTCGCTGAGGATGTCGCCGGGGCGGCGGTCCTTCTCTTTGCCGCGCAGGCTCGGCACGATGCAGAACGTGCAGGTGTTGTTGCACCCCACCGAGATCGACACCCAGCCGCTGTAGACCGATTCGCGCTTGGTCGGCAGGGTCGAAGGGAACACGTCGAGCGATTCGAGGATCTCCAGCTCAGCGTCGCCGTTGTGACGCGCGCGCTCCAGCAGACGCGGCAAGGACCCCATGTTGTGCGTGCCGAAGACAACATCGACCCACGGTGCCTTGACAAGGACGGCATCCTTGTCCATCTGCGCCAGGCACCCGCCGACCGCGATCTGCATGCCCGCACGCTGGTCCTTGCGGCTCTTGAGATAGCCGAGCGTGCCGTAGAGCTTCCCGGCGGCATTGTCGCGGACGGCGCACGTGTTGATGACGACGACATCGGCTTCGGCACCGGCATCGGCGCGCACGTAGCCCGCGCTCTCCATCGAGCCCGCGAGCCGTTCCGAGTCGTGCACGTTCATCTGGCAGCCGAACGTACGCACCTCGTAGGTGCGGGGGTTTCCGTCGGCGGCGGTGGCGGCGGACGACGGCGCGATGAGTGTGGGGGCGGCGGACGGCGAAGTCATGATGCCCTCATTCTACGAGGCATCGAACGGGTGGGGACCGGGGAACCTTCAGTCGAATCGAACGCCCCGTGCAGCGGGGCGTTCGAGCTCGGACAGGGCCTGACGCGCCACACTGAGCGCGGATCCGCCGTAGCCCCGGCGCGAGAGTTGCCCCACGAGGCGACGGACGGCAACCTCTCGATCGAGGCCACGCATCGCGCGCGCCTTCTGCCGGGCGAACTCCAGCGCGCGTTCCGCGTCGTCGTCGGCCAGTTCGGCCAGTGCGGCATCGGCGACGTCTCGAGGAACGCCGCGCTGCGCCAGAGCAAGGGAGATCGCCTGTCGACCCTGACCCTTGCGCGTGATCCCGGCATAGATCAGCTGCTCCGACAGCCGGACGTCGTCGAGATACCCGTGGCGCAGCAGAGCATCGATGACGTGCTCGATCCCCTCAGGAGACACGTCGTGCTCGCGCAGGAACGCACGCGCCTCGCGCTCGGAAAGGGAACGCACGCGAAGCTTCTTCATCAACCGTTTCTCGGCGAGCTCGCGATACTCCGCTTCGTCAGGCTCCACCGGCGACTCAGCGGCTCCCTCGGGCCCGGTCCACGTCGTATGCCACGCGCCATCGCTGGGGGCACCGGGCTCGAACTCACCGGGACTCCCCTGTTCGGGGGTCGCGGCCGGAGCCGACCCGCCGAACAGGGGAATCACCGGAGCGAGATGATCGTCAAAAGTCACGGATCACGCGGGACGGCGGGCAGCCAGATCGTCGGCCGGCTCTTCGACGACCTTGGGCTGGCCGATGCCGAGTTTCTGCTTGATCTTCGTTTCGATGTCGGCGGCGATATCCACGTTCTTCAGCAGGAAGCTCCGCGCATTCTCTTTACCCTGGCCGAGCTGCTCACCATCGTAGGTGTACCAGGCACCCGACTTCTTGACGATGCCGTGCTCAACGCCGAAGTCGATCAAGCTGCCTTCGCGAGAGATCCCGACGCCGTACAGAATGTCGAACTCGGCCTGTTTGAACGGTGGCGCCATCTTGTTCTTGACGACCTTGACGCGGGTGCGGTTGCCGACAGCATCCGTCCCCTCCTTCAGAGTCTCGATGCGCCGGATGTCCAGTCGCACCGACGCGTAGAACTTCAGTGCCTTGCCACCTGCGGTGGTCTCGGGCGACCCGAAGAACACACCGATCTTCTCGCGTAGCTGGTTGATGAAGATCATCGTCGTGTTGGTCTGGTTGAGTCCGCCCGTGAGTTTGCGCAGCGCCTGCGACATCAGCCGCGCCTGCAGACCCACGTGGGTGTCACCCATCTCACCCTCGATCTCTGCCTTGGGCACGAGCGCGGCGACGGAGTCGATGACGACGAGATCGACCGCGCCCGAGCGCACGAGCATGTCGGCGATCTCGAGCGCCTGCTCCCCTGTATCGGGCTGGGAGACGAGAAGCTGATCGATGTCGACGCCGAGCTTCTGTGCATAGTCGGGGTCGAGGGCGTGCTCGGCATCGATGAAGGCGGCGATGCCGCCGGCGCTCTGAACGTTGGCGATCGCGTGCAGCGTGAGCGTCGTCTTGCCCGAGGACTCGGGGCCGTAGATCTCGATGATGCGCCCGCGGGGCAGGCCGCCGACGCCGAGTGCGACGTCGAGAGCGATGGAGCCGGTCGGGATGACGGCGACGGGGGCGCGATCATCGCTGCCCAGTCGCATGACCGAGCCCTTTCCGAACTGACGGTCGATCTGAGCGAGGGCCGACTCGAGGGCCTTCTCGCGGTCTGCGGGTGAGGGCATGACGTGCTCCTTCGTGCTCGTGGTTCTGCCGCCTGTAGGCTGTCGCGTTCCGCCCCGACGGGGCGGATTCAGCGACAAGACGTGGGATGTCCGTTGACGCTGTCCACGCTACGAAAGGGTTCCGACATCGATCGGGATTCCCGTCCGAACAGTGGAGAACGTCTCGCAAACGCCTCTTGTGCAGGAGACTACGCGCGCGTCGAACAGAAATACGAAAGCGACACGCCGCGTCACGACCTCAGAGTGTGTTCTTGTTCGCGTCGATCAGACCGACGCCGTGCCGACGAGCGGGCGACACGTCCGTGGCGTCGCACAGCGCCATCCACACATCGCGCGGCGGAACACCATCGCTCAAGGCCCGCGCGGCTGTTCGGTACCCGAGCGGCGCCAAAGCCAGATCCTCGACCAGCGAATCCCCGCGCGGGCCGAACTCGTCGGCGACCGCTCGACCGAATTCGCTCAGGCGCACATCAGCGCAACGAGAGTTCGGGGTGGATGAGGTCTTCCTCGAGCGTCGCCAGATCGTCCGGCACGACATCCGGGAACACCTGGAGGCCTTCGAGCACGGAGAGCCGGTCGCCGACCTCGCGCATGATGATCGAGATAGGCACGTCCAACGCGTCGGCGACCGACGCGAGGATCTCGCTCGACGCTTCCTTCTGACCGCGCTCGACCTCGCTCAGATATCCGAGGGCCACGCTGGCGCGGCCGGCGACCTGGCGAAGGGTGCGCCCCTTCTGCAGGCGGAAGTCGCGCAGGACTTCACCGATTTCTTGACGAACCAGGATCATGTCGGGCCCCCTCCTCCGAGTGTGTCTCCGCGTCCCGGGTGGACAACAGTACCGGACTTGCTGGTCACAATATCCTCCGGGCGCTGTGGAATGGTTGGGAATCGCTCATACGTAACCCAGTTGTCACAGCCGGTATTCCCACTGACATCAAGGATCACAGCGCGTCCAGCGCCAAGCGGATGGCGCGACCGGCAGCCTCGGCGCGGATCGAGTCGCGATCCCCACCGAGCTCCAGCGATTCGACTCGTGAACCCAACGGCGTCGAGACGGCGAGATGAACGGTGCCGACGGGCTGTCCATCCGGCGAAAGAGGGCCGGCGATTCCCGTCGTCGCGATCCCGACATCCGCCGGCACGCCGTCGCGGCCGAGGACCCGACGCACGCCCTCCGCCATCTGTCTTGCGACGCGCGGATGAACCGGCCCGTGCGCCTCGAGCAGCGTGGGATCCACGCCGAGGACACCCTCCTTGACGTCGGTGGCGTACGCGACGACACCACCCCTGAGGACCTGCGACGCGCCCGCGACCGAAACGAGGGACGCCGTCACGAGTCCCCCGGTGAGGGACTCGGCGACGGCGACGGTCCAGCCCAGATCCTTCAGGCGGTCTACAAGGCGCTCAGGCTCGGTACGGCGGCTCGTGGAGACGAGAGTGTTCTCCAGCTCATCGGACAGCTCGGGCAGCCCCGGACGCGCGCTCACGAGACGCGTCCCCGTGACCGAGCGGCCCGCACCTCAGTGAGCACATAGTCGATACCACTGGCGATCGTCAAGATCACCGCGATCCACATCGCGACGGTGTTCACCGTGTGGATCCACTCCCCCACGACGATTCCGAAAGGCAACAGTGCGAGGGAGAGCGCGACGGCCTGCGCGACGGTCTTGAGCTTGCCCATCCACGCCGCCGCGACGACATGCGTACTGGCTACCAGGAGACGATGCACGGTGATGCCGATCTCGCGCACCAGCACGAGGATCGTGACCCACCAGGGCAGCTCGGCGAGGATCGACAGCCCGACGAAAGCGCACCCGGTGAGCACCTTGTCGGCGATCGGGTCCAGGAGCTTGCCGAGATCGGTGACGATGTGGTGCGCACGAGCGAGGTACCCGTCGATCCCGTCCGTCGCGATCGCGACGATGAACAGCACTGCCGCCCACCACCGGAGAGCGCCGCCGGCGCCATCGTCGGCGAGCAGCATCCAGAGGAAGACAGGGGCGCACAGGATGCGTGCGACCGTGATCGCGTTGGGGAGCTGTCTCGGGATCGCCACGCGTCGAGCCTACCTAGTCCCGGCCTGTCAGTCCCCAGGCGTCTTCGTCGCCGGAACCGCCGTCGACGACCTCATAGCCGTCGAACTGGGCGTCAACGGCATCCGTGCCGCCCTTGGGCGGGCTCGGGGCCCGGACATCCGCGACGGGCCCGTCCCCGCGCAAGCGCGCGAGCACCTCGGGCAGCTGATCGGGCGTCACGAGGACATCACGCGCCTTCGATCCCTCGGAGGGGCCGACGATCTCGCGCGACTCGAGCAGATCCATCAGGCGTCCCGCCTTGGCGAACCCGACGCGGAGCTTGCGCTGCAGCATCGACGTCGAACCGAACTGTGTCGAGATGATCTGCTCCGCCGCCGCGAGCAGGAGGTCGAGATCGTCGCCGATGTCCGCGTCGACCTCCTTCTTCTCGACCACGGCGGCCACATCCGTGCGGTAGTCGGGACGCGCCTGGTTCTTGACGTGGGTGACGACCTTCTCGATCTCACCCTCGGACACCCACGCGCCCTGCACGCGAATCGCCTTGGACGTGCCCATCGGCAGGAACAGCCCATCCCCCTGTCCGATCAGCCGATCGGCGCCCGGCTGGTCGAGGATGACGCGTGAATCGGTCACGCTGGTCACGGCGAATGCGAGACGCGACGGGACGTTCGCCTTGATGAGGCCCGTCACGACGTCGACCGACGGGCGCTGGGTCGCGAGCACCAGGTGGATGCCGCTCGCACGCGCGAGCTGCGTGATCCGGACGATCGAGTCTTCGACATCGCGGGGCGCCACCATCATCAGGTCGGCGAGCTCGTCGACGACGACGAGGAGGTAAGGATACGGCTTGAGCACTCTTTCGCTGCCGACGGGAAGATTGATCTCGCCGGCCACGACGGCACGGTTGAAATCGTCGATATGCCGGAAGCCGAACGAAGCGAGGTCGTCGTAGCGCATGTCCATCTCCTTCACGACCCACTGCAGCGCTTCGGCGGCCTTCTTCGGGTTCGTGATGATGGGGGTGATCAAATGCGGGACACCGGCATAGTTCGTGAGCTCGACCCGTTTGGGGTCGATCAGCACCATCCGCACTTCCGACGGCTTCGCGCGCATCAGAAGGCTCGTGATCATCGAGTTCACGAAGCTCGATTTGCCCGAGCCGGTCGACCCGGCCACGAGCAGGTGAGGCATCTTGGCGAGGTTGGCCGTCACGAACCCGCCGCCGACATCCTTGCCGACCCCGATCGTCATGGGGTGCGTCTGGGCAGCCGCGGCCGGAGAACGCAGCACGTCTCCGAGCGTCACGATTTCACGGTCGGCATTGGGGATCTCGACCCCGATCGCGCTCTTGCCGGGGATGGGGGCGAGGATGCGGACTTCGTTCGAGGCAACGGCATACGCGATGTTGTTGGTGAGCGCCGTGATGCGCTCCACCTTGACGCCCAGCCCCAGCGAGATCTCATACTGCGTGACGGTCGGACCGCGCGAGAAGCCGGTCACCCGCGCATCGACGGAGAACTGCTCGAAGACACTCATGATCGCCGCCACCACGCGATCGTTGGCTTCCGAGCGCGCCTTCGGCGGCGTGCCCTGCGCGAGCGCACCCACTGACGGCAACCGGTACGGAGCGATCGGCGGTCGCCCGTCGTGGTCGTCGCCGAGAGCGGAGAGTCCGGGGAGGACGCCGTCATCGAGAACGATCTCGCCGCTGTCTTCGCGGAGTGCGGTGTCGGTCCTGCGCGCAGCCTTCTTGGCGTTTGCGATGACCGCCGGGTCGATGATCTCCGTGGGCGCATCGAGGAGCGGCGCGGGAATCGCCGCGATCGCTTGATCGAACCCGCCCACGCCGTGGGGGTCGAGGAGTGCCGTCAGATCATCCGAGCCGAGAGCTCCGTCGGCGTCCTCCTCGCGACCGGTCTTGTTGCGTCGCCACCAGGGCAGTGCGGGTTCATGGGCCCCCGGTTCCCCCGGTTCCCCCGGAGCGAATCCGACCGTCCCGTCCGCGAAAGCGACCCCGCGCTCGGCGCCGAACATCCACGCGTACAGTTCGCCGAGTCGGCTCCCGATGCGACCGGGCGGGGTCTTGGTGATGATGAGAACGCTGAAGAACGTGACGACCGAAAGCACGATGTATGCACCGACGGGCGTCAGTAGCGCCGCGAGCGGCTCTCCTCCCATCCAGCCGAACAGTCCGCCGGCGTCGCTGAGGGCCGGCAGGCCGGTCTTCGGCTGCGGACGACCGCCGGCGAGGTGGCAGAAGCCCGCGATCGCGAGGACGAACAGCGCGACACCGATCCCGATGCGGCCGTTGTCGTGCACAGAGGGCGGATGCCGGAACAACCAGCCGGCCACAAGGAACAGCAGCACGGGGACGACGAACGCCTCGCGCCCGACGAGCGCGCCCACGGTGTAGGCGCTGATGCTGGTGCCGGCATCCGTGCCGATCAAGAACCACTCGACGATTCCACCGGCCACCGCCAAGAGGACCAGCAGAAACGGAAATCCGTCTCGTCGCTGATCCTTCTCGAGGTCTTCGAATCCGAACGCGCGGAACATCCCCCCGGTCACGTGGGCCAAGCCGAGCCACGCGCGGACGGCGACAGGCGGCTTGTCGACCTCGTCGACGTAGCGCTTCGGGGCCGGTTCGATCTTGCGGGCGCGCGACGCGGTTCCCTTCGCGGACCCGCGGGCGTTCGTGGGCGTGGGCGTGCTCCTGGCCATTACCCCACGGTAGGCGCAGAAGGCCGGGAATCCTCGGATTGACGCGGCCCTTCGTGGGCGAGCGGCTGGCCGCGGCCTCAACGCAAGCGCTTGACCATGGTGTCGCGGCCGACGCCGGGCTGAGTCACCGCGAAGCCTTCGGTGCGGTAGAGCGTGTAGGCGAAGTTGCCCCGCTCGACGGAAAGGCTGATGCGCGCGAAGCCTTGCGCTCGCGCGAGATCACACAGCCGCTGCAGGAGCGCCCGGCCCACGCCGTGCGCGCGCCAGATCGGCCGCACACCGATGATGAGCTCCGGCACTCCCGTGCCGACGTGGGCGAACCCGGGGTCGGTACGGGGCAGCATCCGGTACCAGGCGGCACCGACCGACTCGTCGTGTCCGTCAACCGCCACGAATCCGGCGTCGCTCGGGCGCATCCACCCGGCCAGGTAGCGGCGGTAATCGGGATCGGCGATCACATCGAACCGGGGGCGAGCGCCACCCTGACGCCAGTTGACAGCCTCCACGATCATGTCCGCGAGGAACGCGCCGTCCGCCTGCACGGCGGGGCGGATGCTGAACGAAGCGGGCATGCTCAGAGGCTACCGCGCCGGTGCTACGCCTCGATGACGAGAGGGACGATCATCGGCCGGCGACGGAGAGACTGGTTCACCCAGTGCCCGATCGTACGGCGCACGACCTGAGACAGCGCATGCGGGTCACGCACGCCCGACTGAGCCGCCTCGGTCAGCGCGGCGGCGATCTTGGGCTTGACCGCCTCGAAGACGTTGTCGTGTTCGGCGAATCCTCGTGCGTGGATCTCGGGTCCGGTGATGATGCGGCCGGTCGCGGAATCGACGACGACGATGACCGAGATGAACCCCTCCTCGCCGAGGATGCGGCGGTCCTTGAGGTCGGCATCCGTGATCTCGCCGACGGTCGAACCGTCGACATAGACGAAACCGAGGTCAAGCTGCCCCACGACCGCAGCGGTGCCGTCCTTGAGATCGATCACTGTGCCGTTCTCGGCCAGGATCGTCCGCTCGGGGGGGATGCCGGTGGCCTGCGCGAGCTTCGCGTTCGCGGTCAGGTGCCGGTACTCCCCATGAACGGGGAGTACGTTGCGGGGCTGGAGGATGTTGTAGCAGTACAGCAGCTCGCCGGCGGCGGCGTGACCGGACACGTGCACCTTCGCGTTGCCCTTGTGCACAACGTTCGCGCCCAGCTTCGTGAGTCCGTCGATCACGCGATAGACCGCATTCTCGTTGCCGGGGATCAGGCTCGACGCGAGGATCACGGTGTCGCCGATACCGACCTCGATCGCGTGGTCCATGTTCGCCATGCGGGAAAGCACCGCCATCGGCTCACCCTGGGAACCGGTCGACATATAGACGATCCGGTCGTCGGGTAGATCCTTGGCCTTTTTGTAGTCGATCAGCACCCCATCGGGCACCGTCAGATAGCCGAGGTCGGCGGCGATCGTCATGTTTCGCACCATGCTGCGCCCCAGGAAGGCGACACGGCGGCCGTTCGCAGCGGCCGCGTCGATGACCTGCTGGACGCGGTGGACGTGACTGGAGAAGCTCGCGACGATCACGCGGCGCGGAGCCTTCGCGATCACCTGGTCGAGCACCGGCCCGATCGCCCGCTCCAGCGGTGTGAAGCCCGGGACATCGGCGTTGGTCGAGTCGACCAGGAAGAGATCGACGCCCCGTTCACCCAGGCGGGCGAACGCGCGCAGGTCCGTGAGGCGTCCGTCGAGCGGCAGCTGATCCATCTTGAAGTCGCCCGTGGCCAGCGCGGTGCCGCCCGACGTGTGGATCGCGACGGCGAGCGCGTCGGGAATCGAGTGATTCACCGCGATGAACTCGAGGTCGAACGGGCCGAGCTGCTCCGTTTCGCCCTCAGCGACCGTGAGCGTGTAGGCCTTGATGCGGTGTTCCTTGAGCTTCGCCTCGACGAGGGCCAGCGTCAGCTGCGAGCCGATGAGCGGGATGTCGCTCTTGAGCTTGAGAAGGTAAGGCACCGCGCCGATGTGGTCTTCGTGGCCGTGCGTCAGCACGAGTCCGACGACGTCGTCGAGGCGCCCCTTGATCGGCTCGAAATCAGGAAGGATCAGGTCGACGCCGGGCTGGTGCTCTTCCGGGAAGAGCACGCCGCAGTCGACGATCAAGAGCTTGCCTTCGCTCTCGAAGACGGTCATGTTTCGGCCGATCTCGCCGAGGCCACCGAGCGGGATGACCCGCAGCGTTCCAGACTCGAGAGTGGGCGGATCGTACACAGTCGGGGGCATCGTATGCCTTTCGCGGAGGCGCACGGCATCCGCTCGTTCGTTCAGTGGATGGTCTCAGCGGGTCGTGCCGTGGACCTTGGGCAATGCGCCGCCGGCGGCGGCGTTGCGGTCGGGCCGGAAATTCGAGAAGTCTGCACCGTCGACGTTGGTCACGAGCGCCAGCTCATCCTCGATGAGTGCGGCTTCCCATTCCTCCGGTCCCACGAGGGGCAGACGGACGCGGGGGCTCGAAATGCGGCCGAGGCCGTGGAGGATGTACTTCACGCTCACGGTCGCCGGGACGTGGGTCATGACGGCACGGACGAGTGGTTCGACGCTCCGGTGCGCCGCCGTGGCCGCGGCGAGGTCGCCGCGATTCACGGCGTCGACCATCGCCCGATAGGGGGCCGCGGAGATGTTCCCGGTCACCCCGACGAGTCCGGTCGCACCGATCGCCATGTGCGGGAGCGCATTGGCATCGTCGCCGGAGAAGTACATGAGGTCGGTCTGGTTGAGCACCCGGCTGACCTCGCTGAAGTCACCCTTGGCATCCTTGATCGCCAGGATATTGGGGTGCTTCGCAAGGCGCAGGATCGTCTCGTACTTGATGGGGACGCCCGTGCGGCCCGGGATGTCATACAGGATGACGGGGAGGTCGGTCGCGTCGGCGACGAGCCGGAAGTGCGTCAGGATGCCGGCCTGGGTGGGCTTGTTGTAGTACGGCGTGACGATCATGATGCCGTCGGCGCCGGCTTTCTCGCTCGCCCGATAGAGCTCGATCGCGTGGGCCGTCTCGTTCGACCCGCCGCCCGTGATGATCTTCGCGCGACCGCCGGCGACCGCCTTGCCGACCTCGACGAGTCTGAGCTTCTCGGGGTCGGTGAGGGTCGAGGTCTCGCCGGTCGTGCCCGTGACCACGATGCCGTCCGCACCGGCGGTGATGACGTCGTCCATGTGCTTCTCAACGGCGGCCCAATCGACCTCGCCATCGGCCGTCATCGGGGTGACGAGCGCGACGAGAACCTGTCCGAATGGGTTTCCCGTATGCGTCATGATCCCAGGCTACCGGTTCCCGCCTACCCCGGTTCCGCGTCGTCAAGGGCGGACGAGCGTCAGGAAGCGGTACGTCACCCCGGTCCGGGAGAGCGCCCATTCGGTCGCCTCCACCGGTTCCCAGCCGTCACGCCTCGGCGCGTGGGTATCGCCGGCGACCTCGATATCCAACTCCGTGACCTCCAGCACATCGGCCCGACCGATCGCCGACTCATACAGCCGCCCACCGCCGATGACCCAGGCGGACTCGTCATCGGCCACGAGCGCCAGCGCCTCGTCGAGGGATGCCGTGCGCTCCGCGCCGTCGGACGCCCAGGAATCCGCGGAAGTCACCACGATGTTGCGGCGATGCGGCAGCGGCCGGAAATGCGGCGGAAACGATTCCCACGTGCGACGCCCCATGATCACGGGATGCCCGGTCGTCACGTCCTTGAAGTGGGCCATGTCCTCCGGGACATGCCACGGCATCCCGCCGCGCGCGCCGATGACGCCCCCGCGGGCTTCCGCCCAGATGAGACCGACCCGGGTCATACCGCGACGTCCCCGCGAATGGCGGGATGGTGCTGGTAGTCCTCGACGAGGATGTCCTCGAACGCGTAGTCGAAGATCGAATCCGGCGTCCGCGCGAACCGCAGCCGCGGGGAGGGGAACGCGTCCCGTGAGAGCTGTTCCCGCACCTGCTCGACGTGGTTGTCATAGATGTGGCAATCGCCACCGGTCCAGACGAACTCCCCCGGCTCGAGACCGGTCTGCTGCGCGATCATCAGCGTGAGCAGGGCGTAGGAGGCGATGTTGAAGGGCACGCCGAGGAACATGTCGGCACTGCGCTGATAGAGCTGGCACGAGAGCCTGCCACCCGAGACGTAGAACTGGAACAGGGCATGGCAGGGGGCGAGCGCCATGTGCGGAATGTCTGCCGGGTTCCACGCAGAGACGATGAGACGGCGTGAATCCGGGGTCGCACGGATCTGCGCGATCACATCGCTGATCTGATCGATCTGTCCCCCGGACGGCGTCGGCCAGGAACGCCACTGCACCCCATACACAGGTCCGAGCTCGCCGGCGTCATCGGCCCATTCGTCCCAGATCGTCACGCCGTGTTCCTGAAGCCAGGCGACGTTCGATTCGCCCCGGAGGAACCAGAGGAGCTCATACGCGATCGACTTCATGTGCACACGCTTGGTCGTGATGAGCGGGAAGCCGTCGGCCAGGTCGAAGCGGATCTGCCTGCCGAACACACTCGTGGTGCCCGTCCCGGTGCGGTCGTCCTTGTGCACACCGTGCTCAAGGACGTCGGCCAGCAGATCCTCGTAAGGGGTGGGGATGACCTCGACGGCGCTCACGCAGGTCAGACTACCCGCGCCACGCTTCTGCCAGAGGAAACGTGACGTCATCTAAGGCCGGGATCAGGGCCAGGCGCACCCGGGCGGATAGACTGCCACGCTATGACCCTGTCGGATGCCGTCCTCATCCTCGCTGCATTGCTCGTGGTCACGATCGGCATCGGCGCCTCCCTCCGCTGGCGGCAGAATCGTCCTCGTCACCAGGATCCGAGCGAAATCGTGCAACCGCAGCGGCTGGGCGCCGCGGCGCTCGGTGAGCGCGCAACCCTGCTGCAGTTCAGTACTGAGATGTGCGCGCGGTGCCCCGGCGTCCATCGCACGCTGAGTGCGATCGCCGACAACAACGACGGCGTGCTGCATCTCGACGTCGACCTGACCCACCGCCCGGACATCGCCCAGCACTTCCACGTGCTGCAGACGCCGACCACCCTCATCGTCGACGGCGACGGCGTCGTCCAGACCCGCTTCGGCGGCACGCCTCGGCGCGACGTCATCGAGCTCGAGCTCGCGCGCGTGACAGCCGTGCGCGCCCCGGTCTGATCGTCCTCACGACACCTGTTCCCCTGTCGGTGACTGCGGTCTAGGCTCAACGAGAGGCGAGCGCGCGCCGCCGTCGATTCCGCCGATCCGCACAGGAGGGCCCATGAGCGTCACGAGCGAAGCGAGCACGAGCTGGAAAGGCAACCTCGCCGACGGCGCGGGCGACGTCGCTCTCCGCGTCGACGCAGTCATGCCGGGCCTTGCGGCAGATGACTTCGCTCGGATCGCCGCGGAGGCCAAGACCGGCGGTCCCGTCTCGGCCGCCCCCAGCGGCATCGAGATCACGGTCGAGGCGACGCTTGCCTGAGACCCTCGTAGAGGTCACCGATCGAGTGGTCGTCGCCGGGGCATCCGGGTTGATCGGTCGCGCGCTCGTCGACTCTCTTCGCGCCGACGGGATCGCAGTCACCCGGCTCGTACGTCGACCGGCCGAAGCGGCTGACGAGCGGGCCTGGGATCCAGGCAACGCGCCCCTCAATCCGGCGATCCTGCGCGGCGCCCGAGCAGTCGTGGGTCTGAACGGAGCCAGCATCGGCCGCTTCCCATGGACAGCCCGGTACAAGCGCGAGCTGCTCTGGTCACGACTCACCCCGACCCAGACTCTCACCGCGGCGCTCGGCGAACTGGGCCCCGAGGGCCCCGCGTTCGTGTCGGCATCCGCCGTCGGCTACTACCCTTCCGCCCCCGGAGCGGTCCTCACCGAGGACTCGCCGCGCGGTGATGAGTTCCTCTCGGACCTCTGCGGTGAGTGGGAGTCCGCGGCGCAGCGCGCACCCGGCCGCGTCGCCCTCTTGCGCACCGCGCCGATCGTGCATCCCGAAGGTGTGCTGAAGCCGCTCATGCTTCTCACGAACCTCGGAGTCTCCGGCCCGATCGGCCGAGGCACGCAGGTATGGCCGTGGATCTCCCTCGCCGACGAGGTGCGCGCGATCCGGCACGTCATCGACTCTGACCTGGCAGGTCCGGTCAACCTCACGGGACCTGCCCGCGCCACCGCGAACGATCTCGGCTTCGCGCTTGCACGGCGGATGAACCGGCCCTATCTGTTGCGTGCGCCGGAGTGGGCGATCTCACTCGTCCTCGGTCGCGACGCGACACGATCCCTGCTGACGGGCGACATGAACGTGGTGCCGCTGGCCCTGCAGACATCCGGCTTCACGTTCACACACCCCACGGTCGAGGACGCCGTCGCTGCAGCGGTTGCCGCCTAGCGGCCGCGCTCGAGCGCGATCGCGGTGCGAATCGCCTGCCGCGCGCGGCGGCGGTCTCCCGCGCCGTCGTAGGCCAGTCCCACGCGAAACCACGCACGCCAATCATCCGGGTGAGCCTCGACGTCGGCGCGATACGCGGGGAAGAGCTCGTCGACCTGATCGCGCTGGGGACGGCCGCTCGGGCGGACATCGAGCTCGTCTGAGGGCAGGCCGCCCTCGTCTTCGAGGCGAGCCGCCAGGGCAGAGGCGCGCATACCGAAGCGGATCTCACGCCAGATCGCCCACGCGGCGATGAGCGGCAGAACGACGAGCGCGATCCCCATGACGATGCCGGCGGGCTGCTGTGAGCCGAGCAGCAGCCACGCCCGCTGCCCGACGAGCAGGATGTAGAGCGCCAGCAGTGCCGCCATGACGGCCACGCCGATCCGGGCGCTCATGCGCCCGTGGTGCGGGCGACCTGACCCGGCACGCCGCCTTCGTCGACCGGCGCCGAAGATCGCACGAGCGGAGTCCGCAGGCCGATGTCGATGAGTGAATCGAGGCCGACGATGACTCCCCGGGCGTCGCGGGCGGCGGCGAGCGCGACGCGGATGCCCGGCCCGTAGGCGGCGGCCGGGTCCACGGTGTCGTGGATGAGGGTGAGCGCCTCACCGGGTCCCGAGAGGATCGTCTCCTGCCGCGCGATGATCCCGGGGCGACGCAGCGAGTGCACGGGAATGCTCGCCACCTGCTGGCCGCGAGCCCGCTGGTCGGCATAGGGGGACTCGACGGGCCCGACGTCCCGTCGAGCAGCGGCGATGAGCTCGGCTGTGCGCACAGCAGTGCCGCTCGGCGAGTCGACTTTGGTCTCGCGGTGGGTTTCGACGATCTCGATCGATGGGAAGAACGGGGCGGCGGCGGCGGCGAGCGCCGAAGCGATCACCGAGCCGAGCGAGAAGTTGGGGATGAACACCGCGCCGGTGCCGGATGCCTCCACCAGGGGCCGCACGAGCGCGATGCGTTCGGCCGACCAGCCGGAGGTGCCGACGAGCACGTTCAGCCCGCGCTCGATCGCAGCCCGCACCACGCTGATCGACACGGCGGGAGTGGACGCATCGATGACGAGGTCGGCCCCGTCGATTTCGGTCAGGTCGCTGGACGATCCGAGCAGTGCCACCGTCTCGAACCCCTCGGTGCCCTCGACGACGGACGCGATGATCGCTCCCAGCTTGCCGGTTCCGCCCACGAGAGCCACGCGCGTCGTCGTCATGCTCCCAGCCTACGGGGCGGGCGCGCCGCGTTACGCTCGGACGCATGGTGAGCCTGCTGCCGATCCCGGCCGATGACCCACGCGCCCTCGCGCTGCTGACGGAATACTTCGAGATGCGCGGTGAGGTGTTCCCGAAGGGTCAGACCTATCGCCCGGTGTTCCCGGATGCGTCCGCCTTCAGCCCGCCCGCGGGTGTCTTTCTGATCGCCGTCGACGACGAGGGCAATGAGGTCGGATGCGGCGGCATCCGGCGCATCGCCGACGGTCCGGACGGCGTCCGCTACGAGGTGAAACACCTGTACCTCGCTCCCGAGACGCGGCGCCGCGGCTGGGGACGCGTGCTCCTCGAGGGCCTCGAAGCGCAGGCGCGTGAGTGGGGGGCCGTAGACCTCGTACTCGACACGCACCACACGCTCGAAGCGGCCGGGCGCCTCTACGCGCGAACCGGCTTCATCGCGATCGAGCCCTACAACGACAACCCGAACGCGACGCGCTGGTACGGGAAGTCGCTGCGCGCGTGACGCCGGAGCACGGTCGCACGGTCAGACCGGCGGGAGCTCCGGGAGACCGGTGCGCAGCTCGAACGGCAGGTGAGCCAGGTCGTTGTGTGAAACGAGCGTCCATGGCCGCCCGGGCCGCTGCGCGAGAACCGTGAGTCCGCAGTGCGCCTGGTTGATCGTCATCCATCGCCACGGTGGCGCGTCCAGCACCTCGCGGACGAACCAGGCGATGACGAAGTTGTGGGTGATCAGGAGCTCATGCGCCTCGGCCTTGCGCACGAGGAACTCCGAGACGGCATCGGCCATCTGCGCGCCGCCCGCGTCGACATCGGCGTCGCTGAACGACCCGAAGAACGACTCGTACACCGCGGGGGTGTCGGGCGTCATCCCGGTCGGAATGCAGTCGAACAGCAGCGGCGAGGGCCGCGGGTCGACGGCGGGCAGGCGATCGCCGACGGCACGGGCGGTCTCGGCTGCGCGGTCGAGCGGGGAATGCCACACGGCATCCAGCGGGACGCCGGACAGCCGGTCTGCAAGGAGCTCCGCCTGGCGCCGCCCCCGAGGCGACAGGGGGCCGTCCTCAAGCCCGTGTTCCGCGTCCAGGTGCTCGCCGTGCCGCACCAGGTAAAGATAGTGCGTCACGTCACGCTCATCTCGTCGCGGCCGGATCTGGGGCGGGTGGATTCCACCCTACGTCAGGCCCGGGCGGCCGCGCAGGACTATTGTGCGGCTCGGTCGATATCGGTCAGGTGTGTACGACTGAGCTGCGGGCCGACACCCTGGACGAGTTCTTCGACGTGAGCGACGGCGTAGGTGTTGACGATCGGCGCCACCACGGTGCGCTGCGCCAGCAGCCAGGCGATGGCCACCGCCGCAGTCGGAATCAACAGCTCTGCGCCCACCTTGTCGAGCGCCCGAAGAGTGCGCGTGCCGCGCCGATTCATCGCCGCGGCCAACTGTGCTCCGCGCACCGAGGGCGCCATCCCCGCGCGGGAACGGTGCGCTCCGGCGAGATAGCCGTGTTCGAGCGCCTGAGATGGTGTCACCGCGATTCCCTGCGCTCCGGCGACGAGCCTCAGATCGCCGTCGAACTCGTTGCGATGCAGGACGTTGTAGGGAACATCCGACACCGTCAGGCGTGGATATCCGGCCGATGCCAGAATTCGCGCCTCGACCAGCTGAGCCGCCGAATATCCGTGCGCACCGAGCGCCCTCACCTTACCGGTCTCGACGAGCCACGCGGCCGTCGCAAGAGTGTCCTCAAGCGCCGTGATCCTGTCTGCCGTGGCATCGAGGTACAAGACCTCGATCCGGTCCGTCTGCAGACGGGTGAGCGAGGCCTCGACCGACCGGACGAGGTTGACCGCACCGAGCCCGGGATGATCTGGATGGGCGCCGACGCGGACGGCCACGACAGTCTCGTCGCGCTCGCCGCGGTTCTTCATCCACTGCCCGATGATGTGCTCGCTGCGACCGGTCGAGTAGCTGTCGGAGGTGTGGATCGCGTTGCCCCCGCGGCTGCGGTAGACGTCCAGAATCGAGTGAGCCGCGCCGGAGTCGACGTGCCAGCCGAACTCGGCACCACCCAGCATGAGCGGAAAGACCTGCAGCCCGGTCTCCCCCAGAGGAACTCGCACGGTGGCGCCGATCGCAGCACCCTGAACCGGAACGGGGGACGATGGATGCGGCGCGGGCGCGATTTCGGGACCCTCCGAAGGAAGCGAAGTCCCCACTCCGCGCACGCCCATCTCACACCCCTCATCGCTGGGGCGCATCTACGTTTCCGCACCCCGATGCGTACCTCCGAGAGTAGAGCAGCCCTCCGTGAACATCGGGTCCTGCATCGATCGCGCGGTAAACATTCGATAACGCTTCGGGCCCACGGGAGACCCGGTCAGCTTCTCTGCGCCCACTCGGGCGACGCGCGCGTGAACGAACGGATGCCCGCCCCTCCGGAACGGGGGGAGGCGGGCATCCGTCATCTCACACCAACGCTGGGACAGGCCGGGCGGATCAGGCTTCGGCGAGGACGTCTCCGGAACCCGGGCCCGCCGCAACGGCGCTCTCGTGGCCGGCGACCTGTTCGAGCACGGGCTCGAGCGAAAGCTTGCCGCGATCGTCGATCTTGGTGATCTTCACGAGCATCTTCTGGCCGACCGAGAGCACGTCGTCGACGTTCTCAACACGCTTGCCTCCGGCGAGCTTGCGCACCTCGCTGATGTGGAGCAAGCCGTCCTTGCCGGGCAGGAGCGAGATGAACGCGCCGAACGCCGCCAGCTTGACGACCGTCCCGAGGAATTGCTCGCCGACCTCCGGGTTGGTCGGATTCGCGATCGCGTTGACCTGCGCGCGGGCGGCTTCGGCCGAAGGACCGTCGGTTGCGCCGATGTACACCGTGCCGTCGTCCTCGATCGAGATCTGCGCGCCGGTCTCATCCTGGATCGAGTTGATCGTCTTGCCCTTGGGACCGATGAGCTCGCCGATCTTGTCGACCGGGATCTGCACGCTGATCACGCGCGGTGCAGTGGGCGCCATCTCGTCCGGACCGTCGATCGCGGCGGTCAGGACGTTCAGGATCGTCAGACGGGCTTCCTTGGCCTGGGTCAGAGCGGCGGACAGCACGGAGGACGGGATGCCGTCGAGCTTGGTGTCGAGCTGGATCGCCGTGACGAACTCGCTCGTGCCGGCAACCTTGAAGTCCATGTCGCCCAGGGCGTCTTCGGCGCCGAGGATGTCTGTCAGCGCCGCGTAGCGCATCTGGCCGTTGACCTGGTCGGAGACCAGACCCATGGCGATACCGGCGACGGGAGCGCGCAGCGGCACACCCGCGTTCAGGAGCGACAGGGTGGACGCACACACGGAGCCCATCGACGTCGAGCCGTTGGAGCCCAGGGCCTCGGAGACCTGGCGGATCGCGTATGGGAACTCCTCGCGGCTCGGCAGCACGGGTACGAGCGCGCGCTCGGCGAGGAAGCCATGCCCGATCTCGCGACGCTTCGGCGAACCGACGCGGCCGGTCTCACCGGTCGAGTACGGCGGGAAGTTGTAGTGGTGCATGTAGCGCTTGTGTGTGACGGGCGACAGCGAGTCGATCTGCTGCTCCATCTTGAGCATGTTCAGCGTCGTGACACCCAGGATCTGGGTCTCACCGCGCTGGAAGATCGCGGAGCCGTGGACCCGCGGGATGACCTGGACCTCGGCATCCAACGGGCGGATGTCAGCCAGACCGCGACCGTCGATGCGGACCCCCTCGGCGAGGATCCGTCCGCGGACGATGGTCTTGGTGACCGACTTGTAGGCGGCGGAGAACTCCAGCGTCGCGGTGGCCGGGAGTTCTCCCGACTCCACGGCGGCGAGGACCTCGGCCTTGACGGCATCCTTGATGGCGTCGTCGGCATTCTGGCGCTCCACCTTGTCGGCGATCTGGTAGACCGGAACGAGCTTGTCGTAAGCGCGACCGGCGACGAAATCGTAGGTCTGCTGCGCATACGGCGGGAAGACCGGGTAGTTCTGGATCTCCTTGGCGGCGGTGCGGGCCACGGCGCTCTGAGCTTCGACGAGCTGCTTGATGAACGGCTTGGACGCTTCCAGACCCTGCGCGACGATCTCTTCGCTGGGCTTGACCGCGCCGGCCTTGATCAGATTCCAGCTGTGCTCGGTGGCTTCCGCCTCGACCATCATGATCGCGACATCGCCGTCGTCGAGAACGCGGCCCGCGACGATCAGGTCGAAGACGGCATCCTCCAACTGCGTGGCCGTCGGGAAGGCGACCCACTGGTCGGCGTGCTCGCCGTGACCGGGGATGAGCGCGAGGCGGACCCCGGCGATCGGGCCGGAGAACGGCAGCCCCGAGATCTGGGTGGACAGCGAAGCCGCGTTGATCGCGAGCGCGTCATAGAACTCGCCCGGAGCGATCGAGAGGACGGTGATGACGATCTGGACCTCGTTGCGGAGCCCGTCGACGAACGACGGGCGCAACGGGCGGTCGATCAGCCGGCAGACGAGGATCGCCTCGGTGGAGGGGCGGCCCTCGCGACGGAAGAAAGAACCGGGGATCTTGCCCGCGGCATAGGACCGCTCTTCGACATCGACGGTCAGCGGGAAGAAGTCAAAGCCTTCACGCGGGTGCTTTCCGGCGCTGGTGGCCGAGAGGAGCATCGTCTCCTCATCGAGATACGCGGCGACGGCACCCTGTGCCTGCTGCGCGAGTCTGCCGGTCTCGAACCGGACGGTGCGGGTGCCGAAGCGGCCGTTGTCGAGAACGGCTTCGGCTGCGGTGATTTCAGGACCTTCCAAGAGGTCTCTCCTTCTTTGTTTAGACTCGCGCGCGCGTTTCGCGCACGAGCATTCGAAGGAGCAGGAACAGGCAGATTTCAGCACGCCAGGATGATGCGCTTTCGCTGGCCACCAGTGGAAGTCCACCCGTCGCAGACGGCGAGATCGGCGACGGGGAGACCACCACAGGGGACCAGCATCCTGCCAGCCTGCTCCGTGAGCTCGTATTGAGTTCGTCGGATGCCGAGTGGGCAACCTCGCCGATCCTACCAGGGGGCGCGGCGCGTAGGCTGGGGGTATGAGCACCGACGACAAGGCTGCAGCCTCTGCAGAGATGAAGCGCAAGTTCAAGGAGGCGCTCGACAAGAAGAACGCGAAGCACCGCAATGGCGAAGCGCATCTGGACGGCGACTCGGCCATCCAGGGCACGCACGGCGCGGTCACCAAGCGTGAGTTCCGCCGCAAGAGCGGCTAGGTCGGACACTGCCTGACGTGCTGCAGAGCGCGAGTCCGCTCTGACGGGCGACCCGCCGACTGCTCAGTGCGGAAGCACCGCGTAGGGCGCCTCGGCGGCACGGCCCTGGAATTGAAGGATCGCAGGGTTCTGCACATCGCCGTCGAGGACTTCGATCGCGCGTGAGACGGTGTCGCTTTCAGCCCAGGTGGGTGGGCCGGCCATGACGGTCGGGAGGAATCCGAGGAGCGCTTCGCTGATCTCCCAGCTGGCGGAGTTCCACAGGTACGACGGACTGTGGTCGACCGCGTAATAGTTCGTGCTCGCGCCGACCGTGAACATGGGCTCGGCGAAGCTCGTCGGGCGCGCCCACTCGAACCCCATGCCCTCGTCGCACGAGACGTCGACGATGAGGCTGCCGGGGCGGAAGGACGACAGATCAGACTCGCGCAGATAGAGCAGCGGGGCATTCGGGTCTTGGAGCGTGCAGTTGACGACGATGTCGCTCTCGGCCAAGAAGGGGGCGAGCGGCACACGGCCCTCGTCGGTGATGACTTCGCTCAGGTAGGGTCCGCTGTGGTCGAACTGGATCATCTGGGCGGCGTGGATCGGTGATGCCACGGACGCGGTCTGCCTGTTGGTCAGCACCCGGACATCGTGCACACCGTGTGCGCGCAGCGCCGTCACCGCTCCCCGCGCGGTGGCCCCGAAGCCGATGACCACCGCGGTGAGACGCCGCCCGTAGTCGCCTGTCGAGCCGCACAGCGCGAGCGCGTGCAGCACCGAGCAGTAGCCGGCGATCTCGTTGTTCTTGTGAAACACGTGAAGGCCGAAGGTGCCGTCGCTCCCCCAGTGGTTCATCGCCTCGAACGCGATCACCGTGAGTCTCTTGTCGAGTGCGATCTGAGTCATCACCGCGTCCTGCACGAGATGCGGCCACCCCCACAGCACCTGACCGACACGCATGTCACGCAGATCGGCGTGCTGCGGCTTGGGCAGCAGGAGTACGTCGGCTGTAGCGATGAGCTCACCGCGGTCGAGGATGCCGCCCACCAAGGGCCTCAGTTCCGCGTCCGAGACACCGAATCGCGCGCCGTAGCCCGTCTCGAGGAGCACGTTCGATCGCAGATCATCGGGAATCCGCTCGACGTGGCTCGGATGGATCGGCACGCGCCGTTCATCGGGCTTGCTCGAGGCGCCGACGACGCCCATGGTCAGCAGTGCCTGAGGCGTCATCTTGGTCTTCTTCCCCCACAGGGGCCGAGTTCGACTCCATTGCCTCGACGGTATCAGGACCCGATGGGATCGCCCCGCTCACGCTGCGGACTGCGGCGCCCTCGTCGCTTCGCCGCGGCGGATCAGCACATAGTCGTCGTGCTTGGCCGAGATGCCGTCGCCGGCCGTGCGTCCACGTGCCCGTCGCCACGCCCATGGCAAGGCATGACGGAGCAGCCAGCCCGACCGGGCGGGAAGATCATCGTCGGCGTGGAGCGCGGCATCAAGTCCACCCAGGGTCTCGGCGTCGGGCACCCCGAGCGCGTCGGCGGCACGGTAGGCGAGGAAGCGGTGGCCGCGCGAGCGCAGGTGCACTCGATCGTCGGCCCACATGTCGAGCTCTCCGATTGCGGGGAGTGCCTCGAGGTCCAGGAGGATCGCGCCGTGGGTGGCTGCGATCCGGCGCAGTTCGGATGCGAAGACGGCGAACCGGCGGGCGAAGATGAGCGCTGAGCGACGCCGAGGCAGAAACGGTGTGACCAGCAGGACGTCGCACTCGGCCGCGCGCAATCGCCGGACGCACTCCTCGACCTCGGCGGCCAGCACGATGGGGTCGGCGCCGTGGCTCACGAGGTCGTTCGCGCCCATGAGAATCGAGACGAGATCGGGCCGCAGTTCGAGCGCGCGAGGGAGTTGCTCGCCGACCAGGTCGCGCACTCGACGACTGCGCACCGCGAGGTTCGCATACCGCAACCCGTCCATCGGTCTCGCGTGAGCCATCAGCTCGGCCAGGCGATCCGCCCAACCCCGGTAGCCATGGTCCGGCACGCGCGCGCTGTCGGAAAGGCCCTCGGTGAGCGAGTCACCCAGCGCCACGAACCGCCCCCAGCGCGGCCGGGCTGCAACGGCGGGAGTCGCCGCCCATGGACGTGAGCCGGCGCGAGCGAGCAGTGCGTCGTCGAGCGGCCGCAGCATCCGCGCTTCTTCGTAGTGCGCGACGAGTTCGCGGCAGAGAGCCTCCCAGGTGCGGTCGCGTACGCTCTCGCGCGCGGCGGCGGCGAAGGCTCTGCGTTTGGACTCGTCGCCGACGAGGTCCTCGACGCGGGCACGAAGGTCACCGAGGTCACCGGGCCGGTACAGCCACCCGTCGACGCTGGAACGCACCAGGTCCACCGGCCCGCCCACGCCGGTCGCGACGACCGGAACCCCGCTTGCGAGCGCTTCCTGGATGGTCTGGCCGAACGTCTCGCTCTCTCCCGGATGCACGAACACGTCGAAGCTTGCCACGACCTCAGCGAGTTCGGTGCCACCGAGGTATCCGGTGAACACGGCGCCGGGGAGGGCGGCTTGCAGCGCTGGTCGAGAGGGGCCGTCGCCGACGATGACCAGGCGTATGCCGGGGATGCCGGCGAGCGCGCACAGGTCGCCGACCTGCTTCTCGGGAGCGAGCCGGCCGACATACCCGACGATGAGCTCGCCCGGCGCGGTCGTCGAGCGCCACTGGTCGTTTCGGCGTGTCGGGGAAAAACGCTCGGCATCGACGCCGCGCCCCCAGCGTCGCAGCCGATCGATCCCGAGCCTTTCGAGCTGCCGGATCGACGCCGTCGACGGAGCGAGAGTCAAGGTCGATCGCCGATGCAGGCGCGCGATGTGTCCCTCGACCATGGTGATCGCCCGCGGCATCCCATACTTCTGGGCGTAGGCGGCGACGTCCGTCTGATACACCGCTACCGAGGGGATGCGGAGGAGATCCGCCGCGGCCGCTCCTTGCCCGCCGAGGATGAACGGCGATGCGAGGTGCACGACATCAGGTTCGAACGAGCGCAGCACGCCCGCAAGCCGGGCGGCGCGCGCGAACACCACCCTCACCTCTGGATAGGACGGCAGCGGCACCGAACGCAGCAGAGCGGTCTGCGCGCCGTGCAGGTCGGCAATGACCTCACCCGACTTCGGCGCGATCACCAGGGTTTCGTGCCCATCGCGCGCGAGGTGACGCAAGACGTGCAGCACCGACCCGGTGACGCCGTTCATGTGAGGCAGGAAGGACTCTGCGAGGACCGCGACTCTCATGGCTCCAGCGTGCCGCGCTCACGGGACCCGGCAAGCGGGAAACGGTCACCGTGGCGGAGTGTTCATCCGATGCTCCGCCCGCCGTCACCGGCAGTCCTCGGTCCGGTCGACATCCACCGTCCGCACTGCCCGCGACGGCGCCGATCACCGTGCTCGGCGCGCCGGCGCACCGAGCGATCTTCCCCCGTTCGGCCCCCGTTCATCACGGAATGGTAGCCACGGTGACATGGCAGTCGAGGAATGGCTCACCGCACTGGCGGGGAGCCCCTGGGCTCTGCCGGTACTGTTCGTCGTCGTCGCCGCGGACGCGTTCCTGGTCGTCGTGCCCGGCGAGACGGCAGTGACCGCGCTCGGTGCGCTGGCGGTCTCTACCGGCGCGGTTCCGCTTGCGGCCGTGATCGCCGTCGGGGCCGCCGCCGCGTTCGTGGGCGACGCATGCTGTTACGCCGTCGGGCGCACGGTCGGACTGTCGCGATGGGCGTGGATGCGGCAGAGACGCGTGCAGGCGGTGTTCGGGTGGGCACGGGCCCAGCTCGGCAGCCGCACCGCGGTCGTCGTGTTCACCGCGCGCTTCATCCCCTTCGCGCGGCTCGCGGTGAACCTCGTCGCGGGATCCGTGCGCCTGCCCGCTCCGCGATATCTCGGGATCGCGGCGGTCGCCGCTCTGGGGTGGAGCGCGTATCAGGCGATCATCGGTGCCATCGTGGGTTCACTCCTCCCCGACGCACCCATCGTCGCGGTGATCGTCTCGATCGCCGTCGCGATCTTGTTCGGAGCGGTACTGGACGCGGTGGCAAGTCGCGTGACCGCGCGAACGCGAGAGGGAAGCCCAGACGGATGAACTGCCTGGCTCGGCTGGTCAGTCCCCCGCGGGTAAGGTGGCCCGAGACATGAGCAGCACCGCGCCGGACTCCGCCACGATCGCGGGCGCCAAGCGCCGCATCCCCCTGTGGGACAACGCGCGATTCGCCTGCATCGTGCTGGTCGTCCTCGGGCACGCGACACAGCGCCTCACCTACGACAGCGATGTCGCGCTTGCGCTGTATCTGGTCGTCTACGCCTTCCACATGCCGGCATTCGCGATCATCTCGGGCTACTTCTCCAAATCGGACTCCCCCAGCCGCCGTCAGATGGCTCGGGTCTTCACCGACATCATCGTGCCCTACGTGATCTTCGAGGGACTGTGGACCCTCACCAAATGGATCGTGGAAGGTGAGGCCAACGCGAACTTCACAAAGCCGTCATGGACCCTCTGGTTCTTGTTGGCCCTCGCGATCTTCCGTCTCGTTCTGCCCTACCTCGCGCTCCTGCGCTGGCCGCTGGTCTGGGCAGCAGCGGCTTCAATTCTCGTCGGGTACTGGCCGAACGTCGACTCGACGCTGTCGCTTTCGCGCACCCTGGGACTGCTCCCCTTCTTCACCCTGGGGTGGTGGCTGCGCCACCTCGGCATCTTGGAGAGGTTCGACCTGCTGCGACGCCGGCGGTGGTGGGTGCAGGGCGCGGCGCTCGCCGCGTTCGCCTGTGCCGGCTGGGTCGCCTGGTTCTTCATCGACACCTGGCGCGCGGTCAACCTTCGCGAGTGGCTCTTCTACGATGAGGGCTATGCCGCGCTCGGAGGGACGGCGTGGTGGGCCGGCGGCGTGCGGCTCGCTCTCATCGCGATCGCGCTCGCGCTCAGCGTCGCCTTCCTCGCACTCGTGCCGCGCGGCACGCAAGGCTGGACGCACTTCGGGCAGTACACGATGTACGTCTATCTTCTGCACTCGTTCGTCCTGTATCCCTTCCGTGAGACCGGAATCCTCCGCAACGCCGAACCGACGTGGCTGTGGCTGCCGGGCGTCATGGTGGGCTCTGTCGCGATCGCCCTGGCCCTGGCGACGAAGCCCGTGCGCCGGATCTTCCGCCCCTTTGTCGAACCGCGCCCGGCGTGGCTGTTCAGCGATCCGACGCTCGCGGGTCGTCACGACCGCCGCAACGACCCCACCGGCTCACGCCGACCGCGCGAGGAGCCTCGGGCGGGCCAGCGGCATCCGGACCCGCACCAGCAGGGCTGAGGCGCCCGAGCGCGCGCTGGACAAGCCGGCACTCGGTACGACGAGAGCCGAGCATCGGGTAATGATCGGCAACACGGAGGCGCTGGCCGCGGCATCCGCTCTAGCCTCGGATCATGAGCGACCTCTCTCTGCCGATCCTCGATCTCACTCAGCTCGACGATGGTCCCGCCGCCGCGGAGAAGTTCCGCGCCGACCTCCGGAGCGCCACGCACGACGTCGGATTCTTCTACCTCACCGGCACCGGCGTGACCGCCGAACTCGAGGCGCGCATGCATACCGCCGCTCGGGCGTTCTTCCGGCTGCCGGAGGCGGACAAACTGGCGATCGAGAACGTCCGCAGTCCGCACTTCCGCGGATACACACGCGTGGGCGGAGAGCGCACGCAGGGCAGGGTGGACTGGCGCGAGCAAATCGATATCGGTCCGGAGCAGGAAGCAGTGACGGATGCCGGTGCCCCCGACTTCACGCGCCTGATCGGCCCGAATCTGTGGCCCGCAGCCCAGCCCGGGCTGCGGGAGGTCGCGACTGCGTGGCAGGACCACCTCGCCGGTGTCGCCCGCGCGCTGCTGCGCGCATGGGCGCTCGCTCTGGGCGCAGAAGAGAGCTACTTCGATCGCCATTTCGGTGAGCCCTCGACACTCCTGAAGATCATCCGCTACCCCGGTACGGATGCTTCTGAGACTCAGCAGGGGGTCGGCGCTCACAAGGACTCCGGCGTGATCACTCTGCTCTGGGTCGAGCCGGGCAAAGAGGGCCTGCAGGTGCAGCGCGGCGGCCAGTGGTTAGACGCGCCCCCGGTGCCCGGCGCCTTCATCGTCAACATCGGAGAGATGCTCGAGCACGCAACCGGCGGCTACCTCCTTGCAACCAACCACCGCGTCGTGGCGCCGAGATATCCGGATGACCGGATCTCGATTCCGTTCTTCTTCAACCCGGCGCTCGATGCGCGTCTGCCCCAGATCGCGCTCCCCGCCGACCTCGCGGCACAAGCCCGCGGAGTCACACGCGACCCGGCGAACCCGATCCACACGCTCTACGGCGAGAACGCCCTGAAGTCCCGTCTGCGCGCACACCCCGATGTGGCGGCAATCCACCACGCCGACCTGGTCGCTGCTCGCCACTGAACCGCATCCGGATTCGCTCTGGTGAGACGAAGGCGCAGTACGGTCTCCACGCAAGTCATCCTCTCCAGGGAAAGCGAGGGGCCGCCCACACCGTGGACGGCCCTTCCCAAGAATGTTCTGCGCGATGGAACGCTGGCAGCGATGCTCTCAGCGACGAAGACCGAGGCGCTCGATGAGCGAGCGGTACCGGTTGATGTCGACGTCCTGCAGGTATCCCAGCAGGCGGCGGCGCTGACCGACGAGCAGGAACAGTCCACGACGCGAGTGGTGGTCGTGCTTGTGCTCCTTGAGGTGCTCGGTGAGGTCCTTGATGCGCTGCGTCAGCATCGCGACCTGCACCTCGGGGGATCCGGTGTCACCGGGGTGCGTCGCGTACTGTTCGATGATCGCCTTCTTGACGTCTGCTTCCAGTGCCATAGGTGATCCCCTTCCTCTTCGTTGCGCGGCGCCCGACACCTGATGTGGGGGCTCTCTTTATCCGCGGCCGATCCAACGGCAACCTCAAGATCCTACCAGCCTCGAAGGTCGAGCAATGCCCGGAGCGACGTGCAGGGCCGGATGCCGCAGCATCCGCCCCTGCACGTCGCGTCAGCTCAGGCCTGGAGCGCAGCCTGCACGTCGAGTGTGATCGTGACGTCCTTGCCGACGAGAACGCCACCCGTCTCCAGCGCAGCGTTCCAGACGAGGCCGAAGTCCTCGCGGTTGATGACCGTCTTGGCGGTCCCGCCGGCCTTGTAGTTGCCCCACGGGTCGGTACCGAACCCGCCGAACTCCACCTCGAAGGTCACGGGATTCGTGATCCCGCGAATCGTCAGGTCACCGTCGACGAGGAAGTCGCCACCCTTGGCGCGAACACCGGTGGAGACGAAGTCGAGCGTCGGGAAGTTCTCGGCGTCGAAGAAGTCCGCAGAACGCAAGTGAGCATCACGACCCTCGTCCTTGGTGTCAACCGACGCGACGTCGACCGACCCGGTCGCCGAGGCCTCGAGCGGGTTCTCGGGCGCGACGATCGTGGCGCTCTTGACACCGAAGACACCGCGCACCTTCGAGATCATCATGTGACGAACGGTGAACGTTACCTCGCTGTGACTGGGGTCGAGCACCCACGTGCCCGCCTTGTAGCCGGGGATCTCGAGGAGGGTGGTGTCGGTCATGGTTGCCCTTTCGGAAAGTGACGGGAAAGTACTGCAGGTGTCCAACGCCGAGCCACACCTTCTATTCCCGCGAATGGAAACATTCTCGAGAACGTGCGAGGAACGCAGGCAGGCCGAGAAGTGATGGAACGGGTCAGCCGACCTGAATCAGGTCGATGATGAAGATCAGTGTCTTTCCTCCGAGGAAGTGTCCACCAGCTGGGCCGTAGGCCAGGTGCGGGGGGATGACGAGTTCGCGACGTCCGCCGGCCTTCATCCCCGGAATGCCGTCCTGCCAACCCTGGATGAGTCCGCGCAGCGGGAACCGAATGGATTCCCCGCGTCCCCACGACGAATCGAACTCCTCGCCGGAGTCGTACTCGACGCCGGCGTAGTGGACAGTGACGGTGTCGCCGGGCTGAGCCTCGGCGCCGTCGCCGAGGATCAGGTCTCGGATGACGAGCTCCGCGGGTGCAGGCCCGTCGGGAGCGTCGAATTCGGGCTTGGTGCGGTCATCAGTCATACGTCCATCCAAGCACGGAGCATCCGGTCCGGGCGCCCTTGACAGGGTCCACATCGCGCGCACACAATGAGTTCAGGTCAACTCAGCGCCCGGGAGACACGCAGGCATCGCCGCGGCACCGGGCGCTGAGTCATTGAGCAGGTCAGGTGCTCGCTGAGCCCCCGCGCCCGCTCGCGTAGTCTGGCGGGATGCGTGTGGCTCATGTGATCGTGCCCGGAGACCCCGATCACCAGCTGGTGGTGGTGCGGGGCACCGAGGTCATCGCCGTCGCTCCCCTCTTCGAGGGCGCTCCGCGCCGACTGCAGCAACTCATCGACGGCGGCGACGAGTTGCGCCGACGCGTCGAAAACGCCGCCCGGGATGCCGCCGGCATTCCGCTGGAGGGTCTCCAGTTCGGCCCCGCTGTCGACGCACCGCCCGTGGTTCTGGCGATCGGGCTCAACTACGCAGCGCACTCCGACGAACTGGGACTCAAGACCGACTCCGCCCCGACGGTGTTCACCCTCTGGCCGGGATCATTGGCCGCGCACGAAGACACCACGTCGTGGCCGCGGACGCTCAGCGAATCGGTCGACTACGAGGCGGAGCTCGGGGTGGTCATGGGGCGTGCAGCCAAGGACGTCAGTGAGGCGGACGCGCTGTCGCACGTCTGGGGATACACCGTCGTCAACGACATCACAGCGCGGGACATCCAGTTCTCTGAGGCCCAGTGGTCGCGCTGCAAATCCTTCGACGGGTTCACGCCGAACGGACCGGTCGTCGTGACCGCAGACGAGATCAGCGACCCGCAGGACCTGCACATCTGGGCGGTGGTGGACGGGCAGACGGTCCAGGATGCATCTACCGGACAGATGGTCCGCTCGGTGGCCACCCTCATCTCGCACCTGTCGCGCTCGGCGACGATGCTCCCCGGCACCCTCATCTCGACGGGGAGCCCGGGCGGCGCGGGCTACTCCCGGGAGCCCCAGATATTCTTGCGGGATCGTTCCACCGTCACCGTCGGTGTCGATGGTGTCGGCAGCCTCACGACCCACTGCCGCATCATCGGCTGACGGCGCCGCTGACCCCCGGATTCCTCAGGGATTCGACTGCTCCAAGAGCTGTCGGCAGCTGATGGTCACGCCGTTGAATACGACCGAGCCGGACGGATCCATCTGACACTCCGCGACCTGGCTGACGATGTCGGACCCCTGCGTGGCCAACCAGGCGAACGCCGCGATCGCCGCTATGACGCCGAGCACGATCAAGACGGCACTGACGATGATGGCAGCCAGCGCGACGCCGTTCTTCCGACCGGCCTTGCGGCTCTGAACGAGCGCGACGATTCCCAGGATCAAGCCGACGATCTGCAGGCCGATCGGGATGATCGCGAGGATGAGCGCGACGATTCCCAGGGTTCGGCCCGGTGCGGGAGGCTCCGGGTAGCCGGCGGGATACGCGGAAGCCGCCGCGTAGGCGCTGTCGGGAGACTGGGGCGCGGCGTGTTCGCCGTAGGGTGGTGCGGGTGGTGCGGGTGGTGCGGGTGGTGCGGGTGGTGCGGGTGGTGCGGGCGGCGCGTACGCGGGGTCCGCGATCGGCGCCGTGTAGACGGGCGGTTCCACCGGTGGTTGCGCGCCGGGCGCCGGGGCGTTCGAGTCGGTCATTGAGGCCTCCGTGTCCATGGGCGGGCGCTCATCGCGCCGCCCTCCGACGCTAGCGGCAATGCGACCCCGACACCAGGGGCCGCGCCATCACCCCTCGACCAGGTTCTCTGCGGGCTGGATGACCGGGATCGCCCGGGTGATCGCCTCGAGTCCGGACAATCGCGCCGGGGAGAGCTGCTTGTCGACGTCTTCGCGCGACATCAGCCCGGCCTCGACGACGAGGTCGCCCACGCTCCGATGGGTGAGAAGCGCCGTCTTGGCGAGGGCTGCCGATGCCGCGTACCCGATGAATGGCGTGAGCGCCGTCACGACTCCCACCGACGAGCCCACCATCGCGCCGAGCCGTTCGCGGTTCGCGGTGATCCCGTCGACACAGTTGACGCGGAAGGTCCGCATGGCGCGCCGCATCCACGTGATCGACTGGAAGATGGAGTGCGCGATGATCGGCTCGAACGCGTTGAGCTGCAGCTGGCCGGCCTCCGCGGCCATCGTGACGGTCAGATCGGATCCGGCCACGGCGAAGGCGACCTGATTGACGACCTCGGGCACGACGGGATTGACCTTGCCGGGCATGATGCTCGATCCCGCTTGGCGCGCGGGCAGATTGATCTCGCCCAAGCCCGCCTGCGGTCCGCTCGAGAGCAGCCTCAAGTCGTTGGCGATCTTCGACAGCTTGATCGCGTTGCGTTTGAGCGTCGATGAGAAGGACATGAACGAGCCGGTGTCGCTCGTGGCCTCGACGAGGTCGTCGGCCGTGGCGAGGTCGAGTCCCGTGATCTCGCGAAGGTGGCCCAGCACCGCCGCGGCGTAATCGGGATGGGTGGTGATTCCGGTGCCGATCGCGGTTGCGCCCATGTTGATCTCGAAGAGGAGGTTCGCGTTCTCGGTGAGGCGCTGGTGGTCGTACCCGAGCGTCGTCGCGAATCCGTGGAACTCCTGACCAAGGGTCATGGGCACGGCATCCTGCAACTGAGTGCGGCCGATCTTGAGGATGTCATGGAACTCCATCGCCTTCGACAGGAAGGACTGCCGCAGCAGATCGAGCTCCTCGAGAAGCGACTTGAGGTCGAGACTGAGTCCGACCTTCACGGCCGTCGGGTAGACATCGTTGGTGGACTGCGAGCGGTTGGTGTGGTCGATCGGCGAGAGGAACGCGTAGTCGCCCTTGGCGCGACCCGCCATCTCGAGCGCGATGTTGGTGATGACCTCGTTCGCGTTCATATTGGTCGAGGTGCCCGCGCCGCCCTGGACGACCCCGACGACGAACTGATCGTGGAACTCACCGTCGATCACGCGCTGCGCCGCGCGGTCGATGAGGTCGGCCTTCTCGACGTCGAGAACACCGATCTCGGCATTGGCGCGAGCGGATGCCTGCTTGACCATCGCGAGGCCGTTCACGAGGTCCCGATACACCGAGATCGGCCGCATCGAAATGGGAAAATTCTCGAGCGCCCGCGCCGTGTGGATGCCCCAGTAGGCATCGGCAGGGATCTCGAGGGAGCCGAGCGAATCAGTTTCGGTGCGCGTCGCTGCATCCAGTGCCATGGTGGTGTCCTTGTGGGTCACGTCTGCGGAGGTGTGCCTTCGAGCCTAGTCGCGCGGTGTCCGCACGGCACCGAGGCGGACGCGCTCAGCGGTTCAACGGAGACATGTCGGCGTAGCGTTCGCCCACCGGCGCGCCGATTGCTCCGAGTGCGTCAAGGTGTGCGTCGGTGAGGACGAGGACGTCCGCGCCGATGTTCTCCTCCAGCCGCTCGAGCTTGCGCGTGCCCGGGATCGGGGCGATGTCGTCCCCCTGCGCGAGCAGCCAGGCGAGAGCCACCTGGGCGGGCGTGCCGCCCGCATCCACGGCGATCCTTTCGATCCTGTCGACGAGCGCGAGATTGGCATCCAGGGCTCCCGCGGCGAACCGCGGGTTCGCACGACGGAAGTCCTTCTCATCGAGGGAGTCGACCGAGCGGATTGCGCCGGTGAGGAACCCGCGCCCGAGCGGCGAGTACGGAACGAAGCCGATGCCGAGCTCCCGCAGCGCCGGCAGCAGCTCGCGCTCGGGATCGCGCGACCACAGCGAGTACTCGGTCTGCACGGCCGTCACGGGGTGGACGGCATGAGCGCGGCGGACCGTGGCAACGGATGCCTCGGAAAGTCCGTAACCGCGGATCTTGCCCTCCGCGACCAGCTCGGCGAGCGCGCCGACAGTTTCTTCGATGGGTGTCCCCGGGTCCATTCGGTGCTGATAGTAGATGTCGATGCGGTCGGTGCGCAGGCGCCGCAACGAGCCCTCCACTGCGAGCCGCACGTTGGCCGGAGACCCGTCGAGGCCCGGAACGTCACCCTCGATATGACGGATGGTGCCGAACTTCGTCGCGATGATGGCTTCATCTCGACGTCCGGATTGTTCGAGAGTGCGGCCGAGCAGCTCTTCGTTCGCGTAGGGACCGTAGATCTCCGCCGTGTCGAGGAAGGTGACGCCGCGGTCGAGCGCGCCCAGAATCGTTCGGGCACCTCCCGCATCATCGGCGCCCGCGCCCGTGTAGAAGGCGCTGATGCCCATCAGGCCGAGCCCGAGTCGACTGACTTCGAGCGGGCTGGGCGTCATCGAGCCGAGAGTGATCGTCTTCATGAGCGTGTGGTCTCCTCGTCGCCGTCACATGCGCTTGCGCGAGAACGTCTCGAGCCGCTCCTCCGGGCTGAGCGCCGCCATCTTCGCGAGCCATTCGCTCGAGAAGAAGTCAGCGGTCGGCGCCTCGGCGACGGGGACGACGGCATGCGTGATGGTCTCATCGTAGACATGGACGAGGTGGAAGGACTGCCCGGCATCCATGCCGTTGACCTCCGCCGGAGGTCGCTGCAGGTTCATCGTGTAACACGTCGCCGAGGCGACACTCACCGGGATACCGGCGAATGTGCCGGTCGTGGAGTAGTGCAGGTGCCCGGCAAGGATGCCGCGAACATCGCTGCCCGCGATCGCCGCGGCGAAATCGTCCTGGTGCCGCAATTCGAGGATGTCGAAGACCGGGAGGTGGCTCGGCAACGGCGGATGGTGCAGCGCGATGATGGTCCCGAGCGGTGCCGGCTCCGCAAGGATCGTCCGGAGCCAGTCGAGCTGTGCCGCGTCGAGGTCACCGTGGTGCCAACCGGGGACCGTCGAGTCCAGCGCGACCAGGCGCAGACCACCGAGATCCCACACTCCGTTCACCGGCTCCTGCGTCGGAGCGGCGTCGAGCAGTCCCTCCCGCAGCGCCGGCCGCTCATCGTGATTTCCCGCGACCCACACGACGGGTGCTCCCAGCCGCGCCGCCACGGGCTCGACGGCGCCGCGCAACGCCTTATAGGCACCAGGCTCGCCGAGGTCGGTCAGATCCCCCGTGAAGACGATCGCATCGGGCCGGATGCCGAGCCGTTCGACCGCGGCGAGTGCGCGTGACAGGTTCGCGGCGGTGTCATAGCGGTCGCCGAGGAGGCGTCCGCCGCCGAGCAGGTGCGTGTCGGAGATGTGGACGATCGTGCGCCTGGCAGGTGCATAACGGCCGAACTGCACGACTTCAGGGAGCGTGGCGACCATGCTGACAGCCTAGAACCCTCCCCGGGCGCTCGGCCCACGGCACCGGATCGATCCGCCGCGAGACGAAGACCGCCGTGAGAGTGTCGGCTACCGTTGCAGAGTGACCACGACCCCGCCGCCCGTCGCTCCCGCCCGCCCGATCACTCGGATCCATCACGGCGATGAGGTCGTCGACGACTACGAATGGCTGCGCGCGAAAGACGATCCCGAGGTGATCGACTACCTCAACGCGGAAAACGCGTACACCGACGCCCGGACGGCGGCCCTGGCACCGCTGAGGGGCCGCATCTTCCGGGAGATCAAGTCACGCACACTCGAAACCGACCTGTCGGTGCCGACTCGGGAGGGCGCTTGGTGGTACTACGGGCGCTCCGTCGAGGGGCAGCAGTACGGCATCCACTGTCGCGCGCCGCTGGCCGATCACAGCGACTGGACGCCGCCGGAGCTCTCGCCCGGGATCGACGTGCCCGGCGAACAGGTTCTTCTGGATGGCAACGTCGAAGCCGAAGGGCTGGAGTTCTTCTCACTCGGCAGCTTCGACGTGTCCGCCGACGGCGCCCTCCTGCTCTACGGCGTCGACAGCGAGGGCGACGAGCGGTACACGCTGCGCATGCGTGACCTCACCACCGGTGAGGACCTGCCCGATGTCATCGAACAGACCTCCTCAGGCGCCGTGTTCTCCCCCGACGGAGGCTTCGTCGTCTATACCACGGTCGACGAGGCCTGGCGCCCCGATACGGTGTGGCTGCACGAAATCGGAACGGCGGCATCCGAGGACGCGAGGCTGTTCCACGAGCCCGATGAGCGCTACTGGGTCGGCGCGGGATTCACGCGCAGCCGGCGCTACCTCGTGATCGAGGTGGGCTCGTCGATCACGTCGGAGGAGTACCTCGTCGATTCCGCAGACCTCCTCAGCACACCGCGCACGATCTGGCCGCGCCGCGAGGGAGTCGAGTATTCCGCGACGCACGCGGTCGTCGAGGGCGAAGACGTCCTCTACATCCTGCACAACGATGATGCACTCGACTTCGAGCTGGTCCGGGTGCCGGCTGCCGACCCCGGCGGCGCACGCGACGTCGTGCTCGCTCACGAACCCGGACGCAGGCTGCTGGACGTCTCGGCCTTCCGGGATTGGGGTGTCGTTTCTTACCGGCGTGACGGACTCGCGCGCGTGGGGATGCTCGATTACGCGAGCGGACGCGTCGATGAACTCGACTTCGCCGAGGAGCTGTATTCCGCCGGCGCCGCCGACAATCCGGAGTGGGCTCCGCCGGTCCTGCGGCTCGGCTACGGCTCGTTCGTGACGCCGGGCACGGTGTACGACTATGCGGTCGCCACGGGCGAGCTGCTCCTGCGCAAGCGCCAGCCGGTGCTGGGCGGCTACGACCCCGCCGACTACGCGCAGACGCGCGCGTGGGCTACGGCATCCGACGGCGTGCGTGTGCCCATCTCGCTCGTCTGGAAGACCTCGTTCGGCACGCCCGGCGACGCTCCCCGTCCGCTTCACCTGTACGGCTACGGCTCGTATGAGCACTCGATCGAGCCGGGCTTCTCGGTTGCGCGGCTGTCGATGCTCGACCGAGGTGTGGTGTTCGCGATCGCGCATGTCCGCGGAGGCGGGGAGATGGGCCGGCGCTGGTACGAGGAGGGCAAACTCGGGCGCAAGCGCAACACTTTCACGGATTTCGTCGCGTGCGCGCAGATGCTGGTGGATGACGGCTTCACGACCCCCGCGCAGATGGTCGCCGAGGGTGGCTCAGCGGGTGGGCTGCTGATGGGCGCCATCGCGAACCTCGCACCGGAGCTGTTCGCCGGCATCCTCGCAGACGTGCCCTTCGTCGACGCGCTGACCACGATCCTCGACCCCTCGCTGCCGCTGACCGTGATCGAGTGGGATGAATGGGGCGACCCGCTGCACGACCCCGACGTCTACGCCTACATGAAGAGCTACACGCCGTATGAGAACGTGCGGCCGGGAGTGGAGTATCCCCGCATCCTGGCGATGACCTCGCTCAACGACACCCGCGTGTACTACGTCGAGCCGGCCAAATGGGTCGCGCGGCTGCGGTCGGTCGGCGCAGACGCGCTCCTGAAGTGCGAGATGGTCGCCGGCCACGGCGGCGTCAGCGGTCGCTACAACGCCTGGCATCAGCGCGCCTTCGAGCTCGCCTGGCTGCTGGACGTGCTGAACCTCGCCGACTGAGGCGGACACCGGAGCCGCAGCCCCCCGCGAGTCGTCCCAGTTTCGGCGCGGGTCGTCCCAGTTTCGGCGCGGGTCGTCCCACTTTCGGCCGCCCACGGAGTGCTGAAGCGACTGAAAGTGGGACATGCATCCCCGCCGAAAGTGGGACATACATCCCCGCCGAGGTTCTTCGCCGACGCTGTCCACCACTTCAGCGTCCAGGCGTCCACCCCGCGCGTCGCAGCGCCTCCCGTGCGAGTGCGATCGCGGGCCGGCCGTCATCAGCCAGGTGATGGCTGAGGATGCGCTCATGATCCCAGCCTTGCGCCCGAATCGCCGACCATCGGTCCGCGTCACGCGCGAACTGCCGCTCGTCCTCGGCGTGCACGCGACCGTCATACTCGACCGCGACACGGTAACGCGGGTATACGAGGTCGAGTTCGGCGACGAAGATACCACGCGAGTCGAACAGGTTCCACGCGACCTCGGGTTCCGGTAAGCCTGCCCGCAGGAGGAGCAGGCGAAGCCGAGTCTCGCGCGCTGATCGGACGCC
>WOYI010532253.1_pt1 | contig 77828 bp, 71 predicted proteins | sample 6423411 | NCBI WGS metagenome assembly WOYI01 (sample SAMN13441803, study PRJNA592873) | oil field metagenome | biome: oil field; feature: oil-well bore; material: oil-contaminated soil; isolation source: oil-contaminated soil from oil-well borehole | place: Germany: Wietze | collected 2016-10-18 ...
TCATATTCATCATCATATAGATAAGTAGACGTTGTCGGTTCAGCAATCAATGAATAGCCTTCCAAAGATCCTACTATAGGAAGGCTTGCAAGTAATGATGCACTATGTGGGCTCGAAGCGAACACTTGAGTCGCATCAGTACCACCTAATTGCATGCCTTGATGAGTACCATTGGAAAAAGCGTTGGTTACATCATATACGATACCATTCACTGCAATGTATGCTGTGGTTCCGTTCGCACCAGTATACTGTGCCAATTCAGTTAATGTAAAAACAGGCAGGGTAGTATCTCCGAGAACTAAAGGATTACCCGAATTATTAATAGTCGCGTTAGCATCATAGGAACCAACTACAGGAAGTGTAGCCAACAATCCTTGTGAATGTGGACTTGAAGCGAACACTTGAGTCGCATCAGTACCACCTAATTGCATGCCCTGATGCATGCCGTTATCAAACACACTGGTTACATCATATACGACGCCGTTTACTGCAATATAAGCAGTAGTTCCATTAGCACCCGTATATTGCGCAAGCTCCGTTGGTGTAAACACAGCAAATTGTTCATTATTCAATTGATCATTCGTACAGGCAAACAAACTAAAACCTAAACCTATCATCAAAACGATTGCCCACAATTTTCTCATTGTCATATCTCCTTTTCATTCTTGATGCCTTTATTATATGAATCAAAGATTAAAAATTCATGAAAATAATAATTTTAATCAAATTTTAATCTAATGGACTAAAATAGAGATATATGGGAAAAAGAGATAGACTGAGGAGGTAAAATGATGCGAATACTCATTGTCGAAGACCAAGAACGCTTAAGAATGATTATCAAGGAAAGACTATCTGTTCATGGTTACATGGTAGATGCAGCCAAAGATGGTGAAGAAGGGTTGTCCTACATTCAGGCAACACCCTATGATCTTTACATTCTTGATATTATGCTTCCCCATATCTCAGGACTCACTTTATTAAAGTATCTAAGAAATCATCAGCATCACCAACCCATCCTTTTACTAACTGCCAAAGATACGGTTGATGATCGTGTCACAGGTCTTGATTTAGGAGCAGATGATTATTTAGTAAAACCCTTTGCTTTTGAAGAACTTCTTGCACGTATACGTTCTTTATTGAGAAGAAAAGAACATGAGTATCAAGAAATCATCACGTTAGAGGATCTCACCTTGAATCGAACGACTAGAGAAGTGACGCGACAGGAACAACTAATTTCATTAACCAAAAAGGAATATGCCATCTTAGAATATTTGATGCTACATGCGGGTGAAGTAGTATCAAGAGAGTCTTTAGAGAACATCAGTAGTACTTTTGATTATGAGGGGTATTCCAATGTGATTGATGTCTATATTCGCTTTTTAAGAAAAAAGATTGATGATCCTTATAAGATCAAATTAATCCACACCATGAGAGGGTATGGATACGTGATGAAGGTTAACGCATGATCAAACGATCAATTAAAGCGAAAATACTGCTCTTTTATACCGTTTTCTTTGGTATACTAATCGCTCTAAATTTTATCTTCATCATCTCTTTAAGTGAGCATGCATTCATCAATGAAGCTACTCAAAAAATTGTTGAAATTACGCAGCACGCTGCTTATAATGTTCATATAGAAGACGATGGTATTTCCCTTGAATTGGATGAAGATGATTTCGGATTTTATGATGATGGTGTTCTCTTATTAATCTATGATCAAAACACCATCATTTATGGAAATGCCCCCGCCCTTTTTGATACCTCGTTACCATTTACTTTTACAGCTCCGATACGGGAACAAAGCGAGCAGTCTGATTGGCTTTATTATGATGTTTCTCTAAGTGATAGGTATGTGGTCAGAGGACTTTATAGCATTACTAACATCGATCGTTCTGTAACGCAAGTGATGAATATGCTCTTTATTCTATCTCCCATTTTAATCGCTTTTTCTTTAGTGGGTGGATATCTAATCATCAGAAAAAATTTCAAACCGTTAAAATCAATTTATCAAACTGCTCAAGATATCGAACAAAGTAAGGATTTCACCAAACGTGTAGAGGGGGTTACCAATCCTAAAGATGAATTTGGGGAATTAACAAAGATGATTAACCAAATGCTTGATCAGATTGAAATCTCTATCAATCGTGAAAAAAGTTTTTCATCAAATGTCTCTCATGAACTTAGAACACCACTTGCAGTGATGCGAGCTCAGCTCGAGCATACGATAGAAAAAACTAACAAATCACCCATCCAAACAGATTTAAACGTGCTTATGCAACAACTTCTTCATCTCGAAAGTATCATTACGCAATTACTTGAACTAGCTAGGATGCGGGTGTTAACAAAAGAAGATTTAGAACCTCTTGATCTTTATGATACAGCACTTTATGTGGGTGAAAGCATGTTTCATATGATGAAGAAAAAAGACATCGCCTTTACGGTTGTCAAACCTAATTTTGATCCAATCATTTCTGCAAATCAAGTGATGATGGTTCGACTCTTTACCAATTTGATTCAAAACGCTATTAAATATAACGTTACGAAAGGGACAATTGAAATTTCATTTTCTAAAGATCAAAAACAACTAAAAATTGATGTTAAAGATTCTGGCATTGGCATAGAAGAAACGCATCTCAATCACGTATTTAATCCATTTTATCAGGTGGATGCCTCTCGCTTTAATGTTGATAAAAGCATCGGTCTAGGATTGTCTTTTGTAAAAGAAATAGTGCTTTTGCATCAAGGATCAGTTCACGTTGAGAGCACAAAAGGTATAGGGACAACCTTCCATCTCTCATTTCCAATATGATAAAAAACGCATGTTCTCAGTGAAATGGGAACATGCGTTTTTTCAAGAAGGACGAGAAGCAAAGAATTTTCTATATGATGATTTTATTTTTTGAAGTAAACCTTCAACAAGGGTTCCTGTAAAACTAAAGGCCTCATAGGTGACTAGGATACCTTTTTCAATGGCTTTAATTTGCTTATTTAAGTCATCTACCATGGGTTTAGGACCACACATATAAATATGTGGATGTTGTGCTAGGGGAAGTCTTGTTGCTTTTAAGAATCCATCTTTTTGTTGATCCACCAAGGTAAAAGTAAATTGAGGGTGATCTTTTTGATATTGCTCGAATAAATCAAGATGAATTGCTTCCTGAGCATTTCTCACACTATAAAAGAGATGGGTAGGCGTCTCGATAGGTTCTAAACTACGCAATTTTCCGATAAATGGGGTAATCCCAACACCACCGCCAATCCATACTTGAGGATGCTTGTTATCAGAAAATGTCATATGACCGAACGAGCGAGAGATTGTAACAACCGATGGAATCGCCAATAAATCATATAGTTGTTTGGTATAATCTCCTAACGTTTTAATCGTAAAGTACACATGAGATTCATCTGAACCTGAAATAGAGAACGGATGGATTTGTTTCTTTATTTTCTTATCTTGAATACGGATAAAAGCAAATTGACCCGGTTTGAAACGATACGGCTTCATCATCTTTACCTTGAGATCCATGACTTGACCATTTAAATAGTTTTTCTCACTTATGACACCCAAGTTTGATAAGGCTATATGCTTGTAAAATAGCAGCATATAGAGCGATGATATAATTCCTAAAAGCGATGTAAATATCATCCAAATGGACAAGTAATCAAAAGAAAATAAATCAACCCATGAATAGGCAAAACCATGATAGAGACCAATAAGATAGGGAACAATCATAAAGCGATGAAGATATTTAAAATGCTCATACTTCATCCATTTAGCAAATAGCGCAAGCATCACGAGTAAGATTAACCCATTTCTTGCTAGTTCACCAAGTTCGTCAAGTTCGATGGGGAAAATCAGATACCTTTGCAGCACGATTAAACCATCATTATTTGCCGACGTTTGATGAACAAAGATAAGACCAACGAGTAATATCGCTAACCAGCGATGCCAAAAATAGATGCTCTCAAGCCCACCAAACAACCTGACAAGGATTGGATTTCTTGTAGAAAGCAAAAAAACCATCACGAATCCTATGAGAATGGATGAGCCGAAAATTGAAGTAATCATCACATTATTGTTTAAAAATGATTGAGATAATCGTAAATACCATAATAATGCATTGATAGCAAAAACTGCTAAAATCATGACTCCCGAACGAATATAGCTAAATTGCTTTTGTGTCATATCATCACTCCTCTGAAATCATGATATCAATTGAAGATAAAAATTTTATTAAATGATCAAATAAAGATTAAAAGTTGACACTACCACCCTAGAAAAAGATACCGAATACTTTAATTAATTAAAGTTATAAAGTATAATATGAGTTACACAAGCTTGAAAGGGGAACTATATGATTATCGTATATGTAATAGATAACTACGGAGAATTATCTAATGGTACGACGATAACTGCATTACGTTCAAAGGAACAACTAGAAAAACGTGGTCATACAGTAAGAGTTGTTACTGCTGGATCGGTATCAGGACCAGAGGTATATCATTTAAAAAAGCGATACATGCCGATTGTTTCACCTGTGTCTGCAAGACAACAAATGTATTTTGCTAAGCCGGACAAAGTGATTATGACTGAAGCATTCAAAGATGCTGATGTTGTTCATTTTTTCATGCCATGGAAAGTGTCGAGATATGGCATTAAATTATGCCGCCGATTAAATATACCTTATACTGCAGCATTTCACACACAACCAGAAAATATCACTTTTGGTATGGGCTTAGGACGATTTGGTGGGCCGATTGCTTGGTTTATCTATCGAAAGTTTTGGATACAATTTTATCGCAAGGTAACGCATGTTCATTGCCCAAGCGCTTTTATTTCATACGAATTAAAAAACCAGCACTATAAAAATAGATTTCATGTCATCTCAAATGGTATAGCAGAAGTGTACCATCGCGGGGAGAAACAAGTGCATGAAGGCTATCAAATTTTATCAACGGGTCGCTATGCTTTAGAAAAAAGACAAGATATTATCATTAAGGCGATTGCTAAATCAAAACATAAAGATCAAATCCATTTGATTTTAGCTGGACAAGGACCACTTGAACACAAATATCGCACATTGGCTCATAAATTAAATGTCAACACCACATTCGCTTTCTATTCACAAAAAGAACTGATTCACAAAATTCAAGAAAGTGACCTATATATTCATGCAGCCGACGCTGAAATCGAAGGTATTGCTGCTTTAGAGGCGATTGCGTGTGGACTTGTTCCCATTATTGCAGAATCTAATAAGAGTGCAACAGCACAATTTGCTATTGATGATAGAAACATTTTTAAAGTCAATCAAGTAAATGAACTCTCAGAAAAAATCGACTATTGGTTGGAACATCCAAAAGAAAGAGAAGAAATGTCCGTTAAGTATGAGCATCACGCGGAAAACTATCGATTAAGCCACGCGATCTCTTTATTGGAACAAATGTTCAGACAATCGATAGAAGACCATAAAAGAGCAGTTGTTGCCAAACAAAAAGCGCAAAAAAAATATCGAAAATTAGTTACTAAAACACGATTAAAAAAAGTGATGTCGTGGATGGTTTATTATTTGATTGCACTGCCTTTGTTAACCATCTATTTACGTTTATTTAGAGGTATTAAGATTCAAAATAGAAAGAATATCAAGGCGGTTAAAAAAGGTGGCGTGATGATTTCCAATCATGTACATACGCTCGATTCAGCGATGAACGCGATTACGGTATTTCCTAAAAAACCTGTCTTTACAAGCATTAAATCAAATTTTGAACTACCTGTAGCAGGCAAATTGGTTAGTATATTAGGCTCAACACCTGTCCCAGAAACACCATCTGAAATGAAAATCTTTTTCTATGAATTATCCAAACAGGTCAGAAAAGGTAGAATTGTCCATTTTTTCCCAGAAGGTGAACTCATTAAGGGTGACGATAAAATTCGTGCATTAAAGCGTGGTGCATTTATGTTAGCAGAAGAAACCATGTCACCAATACTTCCAGTTGGCATTAGTTTTCATGAAAAACGATCCGTATTCCCGCTATTTATTAAAGATCGCATTTTGATTAATGTAGGAAGTCCAATTTATCCTGATACACTCAAATTAAAAAAAGATTCTATTGAGCAGTTATCGAATGAATCACAGGATGCTATGAATCAGTTGATCTCAGTTAAATTCGTTTGATATCATTTATTGAAAAATCCATCTCATTTAAGGGATGGATTATTTTTTCTTTCCATACACATCGCAACAAAGTATTTGTGAATGGTCAAATCATGCGTTAGTTCTGGATGAAATGCTGTCACTAATTGAAAACCTTGCCTAGCAGCAACTATCTTTCCATCAACCGTGGCCAACACGTCAACATTTTTTCCAACATCTTCAATATAGGGCGCTCTAATGAACACAAAATCGACAGCATCCTTTTGATTGAAAATGCCTTTAGTTTTAAAACTTCCAGTTTGTCTACCGTAGGCATTTTTCTTTGCAGTGATAGCCATTGTTTGAAGATATGCCGTTTGATAACCGTGGACAACTTTTGCCAATAACAATAATCCAGCGCATGTTCCAAAAACTGGTAAATTAGACACAATTAATTGTTTAAGTTTATCAACCATGTTGAAATCTATTAATAATTTGTAGATGACAGTTGATTCTCCACCCGGCAATATTAATCCATCCATGGGTTTGTCTAAGTCTTTATATTGTCTGATCTCAAAAGTATCAACACCTAACGTTTTTAGCATCAATTGATGTTCAATAAAACCACCTTGCAAAGCTAAAACACCGATGGTCATAATCAAATACCACGATCTCTCATCAATAGTTCAATTTCTTCTTCATTGATACCAACCATGGCTTCTCCAAGATTTTCACTCACTTCAGCTAATACTTTCGGATCATTATAATTGGTTACAGCCTTAACAATGGCTGTTGCGCGCTTAGCAGGATTGCCAGATTTAAAAATGCCAGATCCTACAAATACACCTTCAGCGCCTAACTGCATCATTAATGCCGCATCTGCAGGTGTTGCTATACCGCCAGCTGCAAAATTAACAACTGGTAATTTACCATAATCGTGCACATACTTTAATAAATCATAAGAGACTTCTAACGTTTTTGCTTGATTAAATAATTCATCCTCACGAAGTGATTTCACATGTCTGATTTCTGATTGGATGAGACGCATGTGTTTTACTGCTTGGATGACATCACCCGTGCCGGGTTCACCTTTCGTTCTAATCATTGAAGCACCTTCACCAATTCTTCGTAAAGCCTCTCCAAGATTTTTTGCACCACAAACAAAAGGCACCTTAAATAACGTTTTGTCAATATGATAAACATCGTCAGCTGGAGATAAAACTTCCGATTCATCAATATAGTCAATTTCCAGTGCTTCTAATATTTGTGCTTCAACAAAATGGCCGATGCGAACTTTTGCCATCACGGGGATTGTGACAGCATTTTGAATTTCTTTAACTAAATGAGGATCACTCATACGAGATACACCGCCAGCGGCCCTGATATCAGCGGGAATTCTCTCTAAAGCCATGACGGCGCAAGCACCAGCATCTTGTGCTATTTTTGCTTGTTCGACTGATGTGACATCCATGATGACGCCACCCTTAAGCATTTGAGCCAACTCTTTATTCAATTCGTAACGACTGTTTTTCATTTTTATATTTCCTCCTTGTTGACAATAGGTATGATATCTTATATTATACAAGTGAACTGGCATGTTTTAAATAGCCAGATATAAACAAAACAATAAGGTCAGATAAGATGCTAACTTTTTTTCTAGAAAAACACAATAAAACACCACTTTACGAACAACTGTATCAGGAAATAAAGCAAAATATTATCAATAATGAGCTCAAAGCGGATGAAAAACTACCTTCTAAGAGGAAGTTAGCTCAACATCTAAAAGTGAGCGTCATCACAGTTGAAAATGCGTATCATCAGTTGATTGCTGAAGGATATATCAAATCAAAACCGAAATCCGGATTTTTTGTTTTACCATTGATTGATTTAATGCCGCCTCAACGTAACACATTTCAACAAGCAGTCATTGAAAAAGTAGAAAAAGACCATTTTTTAATTGATTTTAGAACAAACCTTGTTGATACAGATTATTTTCCGTATGACAAAATGGCTAAAATAGAAAAAGAGGTCATACAGTATGAATACAAACATAAACTTAACGATACAAACCATTTAGGTGATGATGGCTTACGTCTACAAATCTCAAAATTACTTTTTGAGTATCGTGGCATTAGTGCCAAACCCGAATCCATTGTTATAGGATCGGGATCTGAAAATTTAATAGCGCTATTGGTCATGTTATTGGGAAGAGATAAGGTTTACGGTGTAGAAGAACCAGGATATCTTAAAAACTATCAATTATATCAGAATTATGGTGCATCGTCTAAAACATTTCGGATTGAGAAAGAGGGCATCAATACTGATTTATTAACACAAATAGATGTTGTGCATATCACACCAAGCCATCAATTTCCGCTAGGCATTGTCATGCCAATATCAAAAAGAATAGAACTATTAAATTGGGTAAATGAAGATCAAAAACGATATATTATTGAAGATGACTATGACAGTGAATTTCGTTTTTCTGGTAAACCTATACCAGCGCTAAAAAGTTTAGACCATATGAATAAAGTCATTTATCTCAATTCATTTTCTAAGAGTATTGCCCCATCTTATCGGGTTAGTTTCATGGTCTTGCCAGATTACTTGATGAATCGGTTTAATCAACAGTTTTCTCACCTTATATGTTCAGTGCCCATAGTGACACAATTAACGCTGGAAAGATTCATAAGAGATCATGCATATGAGAAACATTTAAGCAGAATGAAAAATATTTATAAATTGAAAAGAGATATTTTAATCGATCATCTGAAAAGAGCGAATTTCAAATCCAAAATTTCAATCAAAGGCGAGGAAAGTGGATTGCACTTTTTACTTGATATTTCTACGAAACTTGATATTGATGAGTTGATAGATCGAGCAAAACAAAAAAATGTTCGTTTATATGGCATTCATGAATATTACTTAAATAAACACGATGAATCACAGCGTAAAACGCTGGTTATGGGGTATTCGCACATGAACGAAAAACAACTTAAAAAAGCAGTGGAATTACTTGAATCAGCTTGGAAGGATATTTAAAAAAAGGATGCGTTTAAAAAATTTATTCATTCAACACCAAACGATTCGTAGTCGTTAGAAAGTGCATGCAATGATTTGATTATGAAAACAAAACATGTTTATTATGTGCTTAGAGGCGTCATGGGTTTATCTTTTAACATGATGTTTACCATTTCAGTTTTATATCGCATCGATATTGCAAACCTTGAAGCCTATTAATTAATCTTGTTAGGTACTGCTTTGGAAATTGCAGTTTTATTATTTGAGGTACCGACGGGGGTAATCGCTGATTTAAAGAGTAGAAGGCTGAGTGTCATCATTGGACTTTTTATCATTGGAATAGGATTTATGCTGGAGGCAGTCACGACGTATTTCATCGTGATTTTTATCGCTCAAATTGTTTGGGGATTCGGATACACATTTATCAGTGGCGCGCTTGATTCATGGGTAAGTGATGAAACATTGAATCAAGATGTTCAAAAGACATTACTCATCGGACAGCAAATGAATAAACTATGGTCATTTATAGGCATTGGATTAGCTGCGCTTACCGGCACTATTTCAATTATTTTAGGCATATTTCAATTAATTGGTAAAAGGATTTAAACACGTTAAAAAGCGTAATGTTTTAAGACTAATGTTCATCGTGATACTGTTCTTTGGTTTATTTAGTGAGGGCATTGATCGCACATATGAATGGTTTACGCTTGATCACCTGGGATTCCGCGGTTTTTATGGTTGGGAACCTATTTGGATTATCTCATTTGTAAATGGTATCATCGCCTTGACGGGATTTATCTTTTTACAGTTTATTAAGAAATTTGTAAAAAAACAAAATCATCTCGCAATTTGGGCAACTTATTTAACATTCATGATGATGACTGGGATATTACTTTTCGCCTATATGCCAAACATGTACTATGCGTTATTTGGATTCATATGCTTCACAGTTTTCAGAGAAGGCGCTGAACCATTATTGAACGCAATCATCGTGACGAATATGCCATCTAAAATCAAAGCGACAGTATTAAGTGGATTTGGACAATTAGATGCTATCGGTCAATTGATATCTGGTGTGTTGATGGTAACGATAACGGTTGTCGTCGGTATACAAAGCATGTATTTAGTCTCAGCATTATTGTTGATTGTACCCGCTATTAGTCTATTAAGCATCACAAAAATAAAAATAGCATAAAAAAGAATTTTTACAAAAAACTAAGACATATTTGATCAATTTCCGTATAATAAAAATTAAGTACAGCGTGTATGACATGACATCTGATATAGGGATAAGGATCAATCATGGCACTTAAACTTTCACGAGCAGAAAAAAATAAAGAGATTAATAGACGATTTGAAATTTTTAAATCACTAATGTCTTCTTTTGTCATTGGTACAGCAGCAATTATTATTGCTGTTGTTTTCGTGCCTACTTCACCAAAAGCTGAAATTATTAAAGCCAATGCATTGATTGATACAGTTACTTATCAAGTCTCGGTTACGGATAAAGCCAATGCACTTGATTTAACTACATTAGTTGTTTCATTGGAAAACCAAATTGAACATTATGAACACGAAATTAGTTTGGGTGAAAGCTCAGGCTATTTTGATAGCTTAACACCCAATACAGATTATTGGTTGAACGTTTACGGCAGTAAGGGGTATGGGCAAGAGCGCTTAGATTCAATCAAATTGACCACGAGAGATAAAACTGGCGCATTTATTTTAGGTGTTGATGAGCAACAAGTCGAGTGGGAAACGACATACACGATTGATGTTTTAGTCAACGATCCTGATAACCTATATAACAGTATCAATCTTTATTATGGGTATCGATGGGAACCTGAAACTGATTTGATGTACACAGCCATACCCATCACAACCACTAGACAGCAAATAGAGATTTTTGATATATATACAAGTTTACCGTTTCATGTATACATAGCAGGTATGTTAGACGGTGATACAGTCATATTAGATGAGCAATGGGTCACCCCATCTTTCCAATTATATGATGAAATGTTTTTAAATTATATTGGCGATGATACCATTGGGCTTATGATGTATGGCGGCATGACAGATATCGACATAGCATATCACGTCAATGTTTATCGCGGTAGCGTCTTATTGAAACGAATTGAGGTCGATATTGGCACCTCAATGCATGGATCAACATTTCCAATTTCTGGATTGTTACCTAACACGACATATCGATTGGAAGGTGTAGCGACCTATACAAATCCCCAAACATTAAGAAATGAGTCACAAATCATCTATGATGAAGAAGTGACAACTTTGGCGGATTATCAAATATCGTATCAAATCGTATCATATGAAGCATACTTGGAAGCGACCATCACGATAGTTGATCCAAACCACTATTTCCAATTAGCATCCTATGAGTTGATTGATGTGACAGGAGAAATGCCAATTTATATCATGAGCGAAACATTTAGCTTTACAGCAAATGGTCATAGTCAATCAACCACATTCATCATCATGATACCAACTGATATTACTTATCAAGTCATCATCGATGTTAGAAGTGAAACAAATTATATGATTCGTCATATTATTTATGATGAAATAAGCGAATAGGAGTGAAGAAAATGGAAGAGAATGAAAAAAGAAGTAAAAAGAATGTCAAATCAATCGTCGTACTGATTATTGTGATTATCTTTATTGCTATTGGCAGTTTAGCAGGGATTTTGTTTCCAGGAACTGCATTTGAAAGTGTAATTGATAATTCTGTTGGTAAGTTTTTCGATATTATTAGTCTAGTAAAAAATAATTATGTGCACATTATTGAAAGTGTTGCTATCATTTTGTTTATATACGTGCTCAACTATATTTTGTTGCTGCTTATTAAAGTTTTTAGAACAAAGGGTAAACGCGGCGAAACGATAGGTATGTTATTTACTAACATTACAAAATATTTAAGCATAGTGATTGGACTACTATTGATTTTATCTGCTTGGGGCGTTCAAACACCCACGTTATTGGCTGGTGCTGGTATTGCTGGGCTAGCTATATCTTTCGGTGCACAAGGCATATTGGAAGATGTTTTTGCAGGGTTATCAATCATTTTTGAGAAGCAATTTGTCGTTGGCGATATCGTCGAAGTCAATGGCTTTAGAGGTGTTGTATTGGAAGTCGGTTCAAAAAACACGCGCATCAAAGATATACGCGGAAATGTTCTCATCATTGCAAATTCAGATATTAGAGAAATCGTCAATTTATCAGCAGAAGTATCCGTAGCAATATCTACTGTTTCAATAGCATATGAAGCTGATTTACCAAAGGTGGAAGAAATCATCAAAGAACACTTACCTGAAATCAAAGAAGCTATTCCACAAATCATCAATGGACCGCTATATGAAGGTGTCGAAGAACTAGCTGATTCAGGGGTAATCATTCGCATCGTTGCTGAAGTTAAAGAAAGAGATCGTCTTAGTGTCAATCGTCTAATGAACCGCGAAATCAAAGTTTTATTGGACAAATATGGTATCCATATACCATTTCCACAAGTGGTTGTTCATAAAGCACAAACGGAAGACTTGGATGAAAAAACTGGAAAACAAGAAAAGAAAGATTGAAAACATATCATTTATAACCCTTTAGTATTTGATATCATATTTGTTCTACTGGTTCTGCTAAATAAGCGTTATCCACAATTTGTATTTAATTACACAATTTGGATAAAAGCATCATAATTAGCCATTTTGTTTACGATTTTTGGTTTACTGAACGATATCTATTCACTCATTAAATTCAAAGGAATGATGTATAAGGTCATCCTCTCGACGATTGCTGCTATAGGTATATATAGCATCGATAGCGTAACAGTCCTTGAAACAATCTCAATAACGATTTTAAAAAATGAATACCATAAAATTTTGATTGAATCCAAAAGAAAAGGGCTTGTGCCCTTCTCTAATGTTAAACTTCGATGATTGCGTCTGTCGGACAAACTTCCTGGCAGGCTCCGCAGTCGATGCAGATATCTTCATCAATGACAAAGATTGGATCACCTTCGGAGATGCATTCAACCGGACACTCCGGTTCACATGCACCACACGCGATGCAAGCATCTGTAATTCTTCTAGGCATGAGAGTTCCTCCGTAATAACATATGATAACTCTATTTTACAAGAAAGCAAACAAAATGTAAACACGACATTCATTTTTTAACATTGGCATCACCATATAATTCGTGTATAATAATGGTAAGATTTTTTATCTGTCTGCTGGTGATATGTCATGAAAAAAAATAGCGCTCTACGAAAATCATATATCGTTGTCATCACTATCGTTATACTTATCGGTCTATTGGCGCTTATTTTTCGAACTGCTGTAGGCGTGAAATTAGATGTACCAGCACCAGTGTTAAGCGAAGGATGGTTTTATGAAGGTGTTGAGTTAATCGAATACCCCGCAAAAGTGTCTATCGATACGGATGATTCTTTCACGATTTATAAAACGATTGAGGCAACGGACAAAAGATTTGATCTATTGCTGTATACCGATCATCAAGATGTGATTGTGAGATTGGATGACACAGTCGTGTATATGTCAACACAAGCAGCATCCAGCGCATCGTTTTATGCCAATCTCCATCATATGGTAACCATAGAAAATAACACAAATTTGAGTCGGGTTTTATCGATTACTTATCATTCGCCCTATCAGCGAACATCTGGATTAATCGCCCCAATCTATGAAACAGATGAATCAACAGGAGTGCTCTATACTTATATTATTTCACAACATATTTGGTATGTTGTGTTTGGCATGCTCTTTATCCTTATTGGCATAGTTACTTTGGCAATCAGCCATGTCGTCGATCAAGCAACATCACGAGGTAGATTTTATTTGGGATTGTTTGCCATCACATTTGGCTTATGGGTGATTGCTAGATCGACGCTATTGCAGTTTGTCACAAACAACGTCTATATCTTGGGCGGGTTAAGTTTAACATTGTTTATGATTTTACCCATACCAATCCTGATGTATTATAAGAGCCATATTACAAAAAGATTTGAACAAGAAACATTAGGATTAATTGCTTATTTTGGCTTACAAGCCATTGTTATCACAATGTTGCAAATTGCAGGTGTGCTAGATTTTGTAAAACCCGTGTTGTTCGTGTCAATCATGACACTTATCATTATGAGTTTTTTGTTGGCTTTTATTGTTCAAGATGTGCTTAATCATAATGAAATCGCTAAAAAGTTTAGTCGTTATTATGGTATTTTATTTCTTTATGCGTTCATCACTTTCATCGATGATCAAACATTTAATCATGACAATTTATCCATTTATAGCCTTGCAGTATTGGTATTACTCTCACTCGTCGTTCTTTTGGACTATATCTTTTTCATAGAGAAAAGATTAAAGCTCAGTTACTTATCCGAGGATTATGCAAGACTAGCATATATGGACCGATTGACAGGCTCAAAAAACAGGCATGCCTACGAAGAAGATTTCGAACGTTATTTTAGTGATAATCGTCTCAAGAATAATATGAGGTTAGTATTTTTTGATTTCGATGGTTTAAAACAAATCAACGATCAATATGGGCATGTCGAAGGTGATTTTGTATTAAAAGAAGGTTTTACATCTATTCTTAACGCGTTTGGAAGATATGGTGAATGTTATCGCATCGGTGGTGATGAATTTTCATGTATCATTCAATCTCTCGATGATGATCTTTATCAAAACTGCAAAAAACAACTAATTAATGACATAAAGACATTTAGTACATACCATAAATTTGATTTACATATATCTGTGGGAACTGCAACGTATCAAGAAGGTATTGATGAAAAACCAAATGATATGATTATACGAGCCGATAAGAATATGTATGAAAATAAAAACGGACATAAAAATGTCTAGAGGAGTCAAAGACCATGGCTGAACAGATTCAAATTAGATTAATTGGATATACGGTTGATAAAATGTCTTTCGTATTGAATAAGTCGTTTAAAATACAACCTAATCACAAAATACAAGTGAAACCAAGTTTTAATCGTGAAATGACCAAACGCGACCCCAATCATTTCATGCTATCATTATCGATATCATTTGATGATTATAATGAAGATATTCCCTTTTACTTAGATATTCAAATATCGGGCATCTTCAACGTTGACAATTGGGAGTATGAACCAGCACTTACTGTTTCTAAAATGAATGGGACAGCTATCTTATTTCCATATTTGCGATCATTGGTGACGACGTTAACAGCAAACGCTAATGTACCGCCATATATATTACCGATTACAAATCCTGCAAAACTCTTTAAAGATAAATAAAAAAGCGCTTGCTGCTAGCGCTCTTTATGAGGAGAGAAAAAAATTTTTATATACCCTCTCGGGTGTATCCATAACAATTATATGATTTTAAAAAGAAAAGTCAACCAGAAAAAAACAAACAGAGCAATAACCATACTTTCCCACAATTCACACACATTTTGGAGCGAAAATGACAAAAGAAACACATAAAGAAACATTATCACAGATGATTAAATTTACACTGTTCTCTATTTCGGCAGGCATTATTCAGTTTTTAACATTTTTTGTCATGTACGACTTACTGAAATTAGATTATTGGCCATCATACCTCACGGCGTTAACTTTATCCGTTTTTTGGAATTTCACATTTAACCGTCGATTTACGTTTAAATCAGCAGCAAACGTTCCGATTGCAATGATGAAGGTTGCTGCCTATTATGCAGTTTTCACACCGCTATCAACGTGGTGGGGTGATGCATTGGAAGGTGCTGGTTGGAATGGCTTTATCGTTTTAGGAGGAACGATGCTCATAAACTTCCTGACCGAATTTCTATTTACAAGATTCGTGGTTTATCACAATCAAATTAATACAGCAGTAAAAAAAGCTGAGATACTTGACAGTAACGCCTTAGACTAATACAATATCATGTGGAGGCGATATCATGTCAAAAACAAAAAAATTTAAAACGCAGTCACAAAAACTATTACATTTAATGACGCATTCCATCTATACGCAAAAGGAAATTTTTTTAAGAGAATTAATTTCAAATGCCTCAGATGCCATCGATAAGCGTCATTTTTTGTCGCTCACAGATACGAGCATTCCCGCAACGGATTATGAAATTTGGTTAGAGCCAAACAATGAAAAAAGAACACTGACTATCCGTGATAATGGCATTGGTTTCACAGAAGATGAACTGGTTGATAATTTAGGAACCATTGCACAAAGCGGTTCAAAAGCCTTCCAGGAAAAGTTGGAAAAAGAAGATATCAACATTATTGGGCAATTCGGTGTTGGCTTTTATTCAGCGTTCATGGTCGCGCATAAGGTCGAAGTAAGAACGAAATCACCCTATTCAGATACAGGGTATCTATGGTCTTCGATTGGTGAATCATCCTATCAAATTGATCCAATAGAAAAAAAAGAAATTGGAACTGAAATCACGCTTTACCTCAATGAAGATGACACGGATAACGAAGAGGATTATTCAACGTTTTTGGATGACTATACGTTAAGAAGGCTTGTTAAAAAATATAGCGACTATGTCCGTTATCCAATTAAAATGAAAGTCGTTGTCAAAGAGGATAAAAAAGAGAAGACGGAAATTCAGACGCTCAATCAAATGACCCCGATTTGGAAACGGTCAAAATCTGAATTAAAAGATGAAGACCTCAATGAATTTTATAAACACCAGTTTAATGATTATGAGGATCCGTTATTGACGATTCATACCAAGGTAGAAGGATCATTGACATACACTGCATTATTGTTCATACCTAAAAAAGTCCCTTATGATTTTTACAGTGAAAAATATGAAAAAGGGTTGCAGTTGTATTCAAAGAGTGTCTTCATTCAAGATAAAAACAAAGATTTATTACCGGACTACTTTAAGTTTGTAAAAGGTCTTGTTGATTCAGCAGACATCAGTTTAAATATATCCCGTGAGATGTTACAACAAAATCAACAAGTTAAACGAATCGCGTCCAATATCGAAAAGAAAATCAAAAGCGAACTTGAAAAACTATTGGAAAATGATCGTGCGAAATATGTCGAATTTTATGATGCGTATCGGCTAACATTAAAATATGGTGTATATGATATGTACGGCATGAACAAAGAAAAACTTCAAGACCTCATCATGTTCAAAACGAGTTCATCGGATGATTATATCACGTTAAAGGAATATGTTGAACGCAAACCAGAAGCACAAAAAGCAATCTACTATGCAACAGGTAAAAACAAGGCTGCCATCATGAATTTGCCACAAATGGATCTTGTGAAGGAAAAGGGATACGAAGTCTTATTCCTTACTGATGAAATCGATGAATTCATGATTCAAATCTTGAATACATATGAAGACACACCATTTAAGTCACTACAACAAGGTGAAGCTGACTTTATCGATGAAGAAAAGAAAGAAAGTCTTAAAGCACAAGAAAAAGAAAATAAAGATGTTTTAAAAGCGATGAAGAATGCGTTGAAGGATAAAGTCAAGGACGTTAAATTATCTGCGAGATTATCAGATTCACCGGTATGTTTGGTTTCCGGTGAAGGATTATCATTGGAAATGGAAAAAGTACTGAAGCAAATGCCAAATGCGCAAGACGTCAAAGCCGAACGAATCTTGGAAATCAATCCAAATCATCCACTGTTCAAAGCGATTAATGATCGTTTTGAAAAGGATCCGTCAACGATTGATCGTTACGCATCCATTCTATATCATCAGGCTTTACTTGCTGAAGGCTTGCCAATTGAGGATTCAACAGAGTTCTCTAAATATTTGGTTGACTTGATGGTTGATTCAAATAAAAACTAACAAAAGGAGCCGAAGCTCCTTTTAATTTGAATAATAACTATCATATATATCATCATCTGTGACACTGTCAGCATCTATTACGGTTCTACCGTGATGTGATGATGGTCTTTGTTGATATGGCGCTCCTCTGTTTGATTGATAAGGTTGCTTAGGCATCATTATGTAAAGTGTAATCAAACCAATAATAAACCCACCAGCATGACCCCAAACTGAAATCGATCCATTACTGATCATGGATGTGAGGGTGAAGAAAACATTAATCGCGACCATAAATCTGATAGAACGTATCGTCCTTGGATGGAACCATGTAGATCGGATGAATGTTAGTAAGAATAAACCCGCCATAATGCCATATAACGCACCGCTCGCACCAACGACAGGAACAGTGGGACTGCTTAACAACCACACAGCAATGCCTGAACCGATGCCACTGACGAAATAAAGAATGGCATATTTGAGACTGCCGATGATTCTTTCCATTGATCCGCCAATATAATAAAGAAAGAAACTGTTCATAAAGAAGTGAAGGAATCCGGCGTGTAAAAACATGGCGGTGAAAATCCGCCAAAATTCACCTTGACTGACAAATAGCGGGACGAGCGCACCATTGTTAATGAGTGTCAAAACGAGCGTGTTAGCATCGTATCCACCATTAAAAGCGACCACGATGAACATTATGAAATTTGCAGCCAGCAACGAAAATGTTACCGGATGACGCTTCATATAATTGAATAATACATCCTTAAAGGTAATTGTTTGCATAATGAAACCTCTCATCATATAGTTTACATGAGATTGATAAAAAATACCAAGTAAATGTAAGATTATGGAAAAATTTAGAAAAGTTGGTTGTTTCATTTGACTTCGAAAGAGTCGTTTGGTACAATGGAAGAAAACGACCGACCGGTCGGTCGGCCTAAACATCAAAGGAGCACATATGAGTAAATACAGTGTTAGAAAACCAATTACCGTTTTAATGGGTATATTAATTGTGGTTACATTAGGTATTTTTGCAGTCACCAAATTACCATTGAATTTGTTTCCAGATATTAATCTTCCTTATTTGGTAACGATTACGACGTTTGAAGGAGAAAATCCTGAAACGTTAGAAGCGAGCGTGTCAGCTCCGATTGAATCTGCAGCAGCAACGGTTAATAGCTATACTGAAATCAGTTCAATGAGTTACGAACATTTTGCTGTATCGATCATTACGTTCGAAGATGGCGCAAACATGGATTCCGCCTTTATTGAACTGAGAGAATCAATTAATAATATAGAGTTTCCGGATGGTGTTGGAAATACACGCATTCTAAGAATAAGCCCTGATATGCTTCCCGTCATGCAAGTGTCTTTATCTCAAGCATATGGTGATGATGTCACAGATGAAGAAGCACTTATTTTAAACACGGCATGGATTAATGAATATATCATATCAGAATTAACATCGATCAGTGGGGTTGCTGATGTATCTATTAGCGGCGCAGCAGATACGGTTTTACAAATTAATCTAAATCTGACAACACTCGATAGTTATGGGTTAACCTCTAATGATGTGTTAACCATCATCGAAGAACAAAATGTTTCTGGATTGGTTGGTGTTGCGCTTGATAATGGTGAGATTAGAATGCTCTATTTGGGAAATAATCCATCTTCATTGACAGAAGTAGAGAATTTACCCATCTTAGAAAACGCAGGAATAATTATCAGATTAAGTGATCTTGTCACAGTAGATGGTATCAAGTATATGAATGCCAACACAGAAACGTATTCAAAAATTAATGGCAAGCAGGGCATCAATATTTCATTTCAAGCACAAACTGATTATAGTATCACAGAAGTGACAGACAATATTTTATCTAGATTGGATGAGATTCTAGATCAGTACCCAGATGCTAGTTATGATGTGTTATTAAATCAAGGCGAGTATATTAGAGTTTCAATCAATACCGTTTTGCAAAATCTCATATTTGGTGCAATTTTAGCGGTACTCGTTTTATTCTTATTTCTAAGAGATGTTAAACCGACATTAATTGTTGGATTGGCAATTCCTATCTCCGTTATTGCTGCATTCATGCTGATGTATTTCACAGGTGTCACCTTGAATATGGTTTCAATGGGAGGACTTGCGTTAGGCATTGGGATGCTGGTGGATAATGCGATTGTTGTGATTGAAAACATTTATCGAATGATCGGTGAAGGTAAATCGAAGCATGACGCCGCTATTTATGGTGCAAAACAAGTCGCTGGCGCCATCACTGCATCTACTTTAACAACAGTCGTCGTCTTCTTACCTATCTTATTCTTAGAAGGTATCATTAACGAAGTCTTTGTTAATATGATGTTGACGATTGCTTACTCATTAGGTGCCTCTTTGATCATTGGTTTAACGATGGTACCGATGTTATCTGCTAGAATGCTAGATGATAAGAAGCCAATGAAAGAAAGTAAATTTTTGCATAATGTCAAAAATGCTTATGAAAAAGCTGTAAACTTTACCATTCATCATCAAGCAATTACTTATATTACAGTGCTTGTATTACTTGTAGGTAGTTTCTTCTTAGTGTACGCAAAAGGATTTATTATGTTACCAACTTCTGATGAAGGCTATATTGATATTACGGTTATAACAGATAGTACAGCCACATTTGCTGGTCAAGCAGAATATGCGGATTATATAACAGAACAAATCTTAGCTATTGAAGCGGTTGAAACAGTTTCTGCAACCATTGGCTCCGGAGGCGGTGGTGGTTTAGCTTTGATGCAAACCATGGTATCGGGTGGTAGCAGTGGCATCAACATGACGGTAAGTTTGCTGGATAATCGCGCACACGATACGGCATACTATAGAAATGAAATTATCGATATATTTAACACCGTAGATTTTAGCGAATTTACAGCGTTTACAGCTTCCAATATTTTAGAAGTTAATGTCGCATCACAGGACACAACGGCTATGATTTCTGGTGCTTCCGGTATTAACATAAAAATATCCGGTTATGATTTATTGACACTTGAAGCGATAGCTAATGATATCGCAGCTGTTTTAGCGGATGTTGAACATGTCGAGGATGTTGACAATGGGGTTGATCAAGGCGCTGACAATATTAAATTGACAGTAGATGTCGATCAAGCGATGTTAGTAGGATTGACAGTGAGCGACATCGATGAAAATATCAATTATTTCTTCTCACTAATAGCAGGTTTAGCAGGAAGTTCAGAAACAGTCACACTACAAATTGAAGGGGTTGACTATAATATAGAATTACCACAAAGCGAACTTAATAGCATTGATTATAGTCTCTTTGGTGATTATGAACAATTTTTAGATGGCATCATGTTATTTGATGATGCTACTAGAATCATGATTGATGATTATATTAATCAAGGTGGATTATTATATGTCCCCAATGTATCATTGCCTACTTATACACCTGGAGAACCAGTGATGTTCATTGTTAATCCATATTTATATGTAGAAAATGGCGCAATCACCATGATGCCAACAGATCCAATGAATTCACCATCATTAGTATCACTTGCGGTCGCACCATTATATGATGGCACAGCAACTAGTGTAACAACCGTTGAACGTGTTACGGGGTTTGCTACTATCTACACAGATGGATCTAGTCGTTATTTAACCGTAACCGGTCAAATCGAAGACGGGTATAATGTCACATTGATTTCAAGTGATGCCACAGATGCCGTTAACGCTTATTTAGAAAGCGATGATTTCGCTGCATACGGTGGTGGATATACGGTCTCATTCGTCGGTGAAAATGAAAATATTTTAGCAGCAGTTAATGATTTAGTTATTGCAGGTTTGATTGCAATCGCATTGGTGTACATGGTTATGGCGATTCAATTCCAGTCGCTGCTTTACCCGCTCATTATCTTAGGTACAGTACCGCTAGCATTTACCGGGGGTATGTTTGCACTATTGATTACAAATATGAATCTATCGATGGTTTCAATCATGGGACTTATTGTTCTTGTGGGTGTAGTTGTTAATAACGGAATCGTGTTGATTGATTATATCAATAAATTGCGAGAAGAAGGAAAAGGCGTCAAAGAAGCGATTATTGAAGCAGGTAAAACACGTATTAGACCAATTTTCATGACCGCACTAACAACGATTCTTGCATTGTTCATCATGGCATTAGGAATTGGTCAAGGGGCTGAATTGTTACAGCCAATGGCTGTCACAGCGATTGGTGGTCTTGTATATGCTACGGTCTTAACATTACTTGTGGTACCAGCCATTTATGCGCTTGTTAATCGTAAAAAAATTAAACTGGAAGAAGCGGAAGCTAAAAAGGAAGTTGATGGACATGTCAACGAAGGATAGGATTATTGAAGTTTTGGCTAATTTGATTAAGCAAGATGAAAATATAAACGAAATCCCTATATCAAAAATCGCCGAATTGGCTGACATTGGTAAGAGCACCGTATACGAACATTTTGATAGCAAAGACGATCTTATCAAAGAAACATACGTATATCTTTCTGATTATTATCACAAGCGTATTGTAGCACCACTAAAGCATCATACTTTTGAAGCAGCTTATAAAGAAATCACATGTAGAATCATGCGCAATGCCCAAGAAGCAAATGAGTTAATGATGAGTATCTTAGGTGAGGGGCACAATTATAAGTTAATGACCCAGGAAGACATGAAGAAGATGATGGATGACATACAAAAGGAAGTACAGGAAATTTATTTTAACATCATTCGTATGGGTATATCTGAGGGCATTGTTCATCTGAATCCAAGCGAATCAAAAGAAAAAGGGCATATCATTCGTGCATTGACAATGGGTCTGATTATACAGCGCATGAATGAAAATATTGATTTGTCAGAAAAAGAAGCCTTATCATATTTATATAAATATTCGGTAATCATATTAAATACATAAAGCAAACGGGTGAGTTAAAACAACTCACCTTTTTGTTATGCTATAATAATCATGACAAAAGGAGATGATAAAATGATGAACTTAGATCATCAAAAAGCCTTTTTTAATCAAGGGATGACAAGAGATTTGTCGTTTAGAAAGTCACAGTTAAATGCCCTGTATCATGCGATTGAGAAACATGAAAAAAACCTGTTGTTGGCACTGGAAAAAGATTTGAATAAATCGCCTTATGAAGCGTATATGACGGAAATCGGTTATGTAAAAAAATCTATTTCATTCGCCTTAAAACATCTCAATAAATGGATGAAAACAAAACATGTAAAAACACCATACTATCAATTGTTTACGCAATCATACATTCAACCTGAACCATTAGGCATCGTTCTGATTATTGGTGCCTATAACTACCCCGTTCAATTACTCATCGAACCATTAATAGGTGCGATTGCTGCAGGCAATACAGCGGTTTTGAAACCAAGCGAGCAGGCTGTATATACAGAACAAGCTTTAGTAGAAATGATTAGAGATACTTTTGATCAATCATATATTGACATCATCACTGGTGATGCAGCGGTCACATCATCATTATTAGATTTAAAATTCGATCATATTTTTTTTACTGGAAGTACACGCGTTGGCAAAATCGTTTATGAAAAAGCAGCAAAACAATTGATACCGGTGACATTAGAATTGGGTGGGAAAAGTCCGGCAATTGTCACTCAAAAAGCGAATTTAAAACATAGCGCAAAACGGATTGCGTTCGGCAAATTGATTAATTCCGGGCAGACATGTATCGCACCTGATTACGTTTATGTTGAAAAGATCATTGAAAAGGAATTCATATCTGAACTACAAAAAATGATAAAAAAGTTTTCTGATCCGCATGGAAATTATGGCGCGATGATTACCGATAAGCACTATCAAAATATAGTGGCATTAGCCGCTGCAAACCCGCACGGAAAAACCGCTGAAAAAAATCAAGAAAAGCGTACAATAGAGCCCATTATCATGCATCATGTATCGTGGGAAGACGACATCATGAAACGTGAAATATTTGGTCCGATCCTACCGGTATTGACTTTTGATAACACTTCAGAATTGATTGCAACTTTAAAAGAAAAAGAAAAACCACTAGCGTTATATTTATTCACTGATGACAAGGCTGAACAGCGAAAAATATTTTCTTCATTAAGTTTTGGTGGTGGGGCAATTAACGATACAATTATACATTTCGCTAATCCACATCTTCCTTTTGGTGGTGTTGGACAAAGCGGTATAGGAACATATCATGGTTATGCATCCTTTCTAACGTTTTCACACATGAAAGGATACACCAAAAAAGGCATTAAGCTAGATTTACCATTAACTTATCCACCTGCATCAGATAAAAAATTTCATATGATCAAGAAGTTCTTAAAGTGAAAGATCATGAAAACCAGCGTATGTGAAATGATAAGATGTTAGTAGAAAAAAAAACTACTAACATCTTTTTCTATAAATTTGCATATCGTTAATAATATGTTATTTTTCAAGCAATAAAACATATCAATATATTTTCTATTTGTGCTTGTGATAGAATAAACACACAACGGACTATATGTCATATTTATATGAAAGATATGGTGATTTATATGATAGAAACAAAAACAAATGCGTATCACACCACTTTGACGTCAAGAAATTTACTGATGCTCACAATTGCTTTGGGTGTGTTATTGTTTGCCGGAGCAATTATTTTTGGGTTCTATGTGCTTTTAGTAGCAGCCGTCGCTGTCGCAGCTGCGGGACTTGTTGAACTTTTATTCTCTAGCGTTAGAAAAATAGATTTTGACTATTTTTGGTTTATCACGCCGCTGATTTTCACTTTATTGTTGCCACCATCTATCCCATTATGGATTGCGGGTGTCGGATCCTTTTTTGGATATTTTTTTGGAAAAAGTATCTTTGGTGGAGCGGGTAAGACAGTATTCAACCCAGCACTTGTTGGGATTTTGTTTGTCACCATCTCGTTTCCTCAATTTATTTTGACAGCTTGGCTAGATCCTGTTACAGGTGTGATCGGTACGCAAACACCGTTATCATTGTTGAATAGCGGAAATGTATTTACATACACGATGTCTGATTTATTCTTTGGCTATACACCGGGTACTATCGGTGAAACATTTAGAATTGGCATTCTTGTGTTAGGCTTGTTAATGATGGCATTGCGCGTCACTGACTGGCGCATTCCAGTCGGTATTTTGGGTACTGTATTCATCGTTACATTATTAGGTTATTACATACTACCGAGTCAATTTGCTGATCCTTACTATTCTCTATTTGTTGGTTCTGTGCTATTCGTTGCATTTTTTGTTGCTACAGAGCCAGTATCAGCACCAAAAAAACCATGGGGTAGATTGTATTATGGCATTGGCATCGGATTATTGATTGTATTGATTAGAAATTTTGGAACATTTCCAGAAGGCACAGTATTCGCTGTGATTTTAATGAATGCCGTTGGCGCACTGTTTGATGCGGGTAAAAAAGTAGAAAAGGTAGGTGAACTTAGTGAACAGGAATCTTAAGGCCATCGTCTTTGTTTTAATACTGGGTGTCATTACTTCAGTTGTCTTATTAGGGGCTAAATCATTGACAGAGGATAGAATTGCATTAAATAGCGATGTGAAATTGAAGTCGGCAGTACTCGATGGGTTTGATATTTCATATAACGCTGCAAATATTCATGATATATTTAGTCAAGAAGTGATGATATTTTATTATGAAGGATTGGCTAATGATGATAGTGACGATATTTCATTTTATTATCATTCAAGCACTGGCGCTGTTGCTTTTGAGTTTTCAAGTGGTGGTGTTTGGGACACAATTTCAGGTGTTTTGACGCTTGAATCGGACCTTGAAACTATTCAAAGAATAGCGGTTCTATATCAGGCTGAAACACCGGGTTTGGGTGGTGTAGTTGCTACTGCCCAATATCTGAATACGTTTATTGGTATTAAGATGACACCGCAATTAGAAATTAACAAAGATAATGCTGCAAATGCAGAAAATGAAGTTGATTCAATCACAGGGGCTACTAGAACATCAAAAGCATTTGAAAGTGTATTAAATACAACGTATGTCTATGCATTATCGATTTGGGAAGATGAAAACATAAATGTTCAAGGGTGGTTAACATCATGAAAAAATGGATAAGATTGAAATATACTAAGCCATATAACATTTTAAGAGATGGTATTTCCATTAATAATCCTATTGCAATTGCTGTTTTAGGTATTTGTTCTGCATTGGCTGTTACAAATAAAGTTGAAAATGCGATTGCTATGGGATTAGGTGTGACATTTGTTGTCATGGCATCTTCACTTGTTATATCGCTCTTAAGAAACTTTATTCCTTCAAAAGTGAGAATGATTACTTACATGGTTGTTATCTCATCGTTTGTTATTGTCGTTCAATTTTTTCTACAAGCATATTTTCCAACAATCGCTGACGCATTAGGTGCGTATGTTGGATTGATTATCACAAACTGTATTGTTATGGGTAGAGCTGAGGCGTTTGCTGTTAAAAATCCTGTTAAATATTCAATTGTTGACGGGTTTGCTGCTGGTATGGGTTACACGATTGTACTGGTTTTAACAGCATCCATTCGTGAAATATTGGCATTTGGTACTTTCTTAAATATGCAGGTTATGCCAGATACATGGGTTAATTGGGTTGTCATGGCAATGGCACCAGGTGGATTCTTTATTCTTGGGTTATTTATTTGGGGTATACGCCAATGGACCAAGAATTTTGAAGAAGCCATATAAGGAGGAACTGATATATGAACGCATTTGAACTCTTTATTTCATCGATATTAAACAATAATATTGCGCTGGTCTTTATTCTTGGTATGTGTCCGTTGATAGCGATATCAACGAATGTTAAAAACGCTAGAGGTATGGGAATCGCTGTTGTGTTCGTCGTGACGATTACAGCAATGATCAACTGGCCTATTTATCAATTATTGGTAGCGACAAATACAACGTATGTTAGTTATATCGTCTTTATTATAACGATTGCAGCAACCGTCCAATTTTTAGAGATTTTCTTAGAACGATTTATACCAAAACTATATAATGCATTTGGTATTTTCTTACCGCTGATTACCGTAAACTGTGTGGTTTTGGCCGTTTCGTTATTCTTTGTGAACAGGGACTATAATTTTGTTCAAACCACAACATTTGCTTTTGGTTCATCGGTTGGTTGGTTATTGGCGATTGTCTTAGTTGCCGCACTTCGAGAAAAGATGCGTCAAATTTCGAATCCACCACATGGATTACGCGGTAAAGCGATTGTGTTCTTCATGCTAGGTATCTTAGCGCTTGCCTTCATGGGCTTCACTGGATTGGTATAAGGGGGGATTATGATGGAATGGATTATATTACCTAGCATACTTGTGGGACTCATGCTCATCATTACAACAATCTTAATTGTGATTGAAAAACTGATGGGCGGAGATAAAGAAAAAGTTATTCACATCAATGATGACACAACTATCCCAGTTCATGGTAATGACACGTTGTTGAACGCACTGGCGAATGAAAAGATTTTTGTACCATCCGCTTGTGGGGGTAAAGCGACATGTGGCTTTTGCAAAGTAAGACTGTTGGATGATGATTCAACTTTAAAACCAACGGAAGAAGCATTTGTATCACCAGAAGAAGCAGCTCAAGGTGTACATCTATCTTGCCAAATAAAAACATATGACCAGATGAAGATAGTTTTACCTAAAGGGTTATTAACAGCTAAAGAATATCAAACGAAAATCACACATGTAGAAGACTTAACATATGACATTAAACTGGTGAGATTCCATTTAATTGATCCTGAAACGATTGATTTTAAACCAGGTCAATATGTTCAGATTAAAGTGCCTGGAATTGAGATTATACGTGCTTATTCGATTGCAAGTGATCCAAAGGATAAAAACAATATTGAATTATTGATTCGCTATGTGCCAAATGGACAAGCGACAACATTTGTTCACAAAGCGCTTGAAGAGGGCGATAAGATAACCATTACTGGACCTTATGGTGATTTCTTCTTAAGGGAAGATTCTAAGCGTGATATGATTTGTATCGCTGGTGGATCGGGTAAGGCCCCAATTAGATCAATTCTTGCAAAATTGAAAGACGAAGGCATGCCAAGGAAGGTCAAGTATTTCTTTGGTGCAAGATCCAAACGTGACTTGTATTATACTGAAGAGTTTGAGCAACTTGCAAAAACATATCCAAACTTTGAATATATTCCGGCATTATCAGAACCAAAACCCGAAGATAATTGGACGGGTGAAACTGGATTGATTACCGATGTTGTCGATCGTCATACGAAAGATTTAACAGAAGCTGAAGGCTATCTGTGTGGATCTCCTGGCATGATTGATGCATGTATTCGTATACTATCTAAGCACGCGATGAAAGACGAAAACATGCTATTTGATAAATTTTAAAAAGGCCTATAAAAAAAGCATCTCAATGAGGTGCTTTATTCTTTACTATCGGTTTCTTCTAATTCATAGGCTTTGGATAGCAGGAGATTTTTTCCTTTTACGGAAAGTTTTTGGATAATTCGTAGTAACTCTCTAGTAATCGTATCGCTATGATGATAACTGTTACCACTATCTTCCGATAATGTATAGCCGCTTTTAACACGATCACCGATAACGAGATAATCAATGGTTACGCCAAGAAAATCAGCGATTTTAGTCATTGTAGACATGCTCATATTTTCAGAGCGTCGTTGAAAAAGACTGGAAAGTGTCGCATAGGGTATACCCGTTTCGTCGCACAATGATTTTCTAGTCTTTCGTTGAGACTTTAATTGATATGTGATGCGATCATAAATGTCCATGCTGTCCCTCATTTCATAATCATCATATCATCGATTATGGCTTAAGCATGATAGCATTTATGTGTTTTATTGACAATATATGCAAATGCATATACAATTAAACATAATACATGCAAACGCATATTTAAGAGGGGAAAAACATGGTCCATTTCAATTTGATCATCGAGATGTATGCAAAGGGATTGACACATCAAAAACTAGCTCAAATGTTAAATGTCAATGAAGAGACGCTTCATCAAAAAATATATGGAGAGGCCGAGTTTTCAACGACTGAAATGAAAGTCATCGCAGATTTGTTTCCGTATTGCACAAGTCACTATTTATTTAATGGATATACTGATGAATGAATAATCATTGCTAATTCATTTGGTTACGCAGAACGTTTCTTGAAGATGTTTCTAAAACCAGTTAATAGACCGAGCCAACTGAATTTTTCTAATCCAATGAGTGCTTGATTCAATAAGATACCAGTGATTACAGCTAGACTCATACCCGTCAAAGATGCGTAGACATTTAGATTGATAACTGCACCACCTAACCCAATAACGAGCATTGTGGAAACAACCACAAGATTTCTCATGTTGCTTAAATCTGTACGGTCTTTGATGAGAACTTTCACGCCATTAGCTGCAATCAAACCATAAAGTATGAGTGTAATGCCGCCAATAACTGGATTTGGAATGCTGATAATAAATGATTGAATCCATCCGAAAAACGATAGACAAATTGCGATGATTGCTGCCAGTCCAATGACCCAAACAGAACCGACCCTTGACACGGCTACAACACCGGTGTTTTCACCATATGTGGTATTTGCTGGACCGCCAATTACACCCGCAAACAATGTTGCGATACCATCACCCATCAATGTGCGATGCAAACCGGGATCCGTGATAAAATCACGCTTTGTAATTTCACCTAACACGGTGTGATCACCAATATGTTCTGAAATCGTGACAAACGCTAAAGGCACAAAAGCCAAAACCTGTCCCCAATGGATGGTGAACCCGCTTGTACCCATTAATGAAACCCGCGGTAGTTGCAGGAATGTGGAACCTTGAAAAGCTGTATAGTCAACAATATTGAGCACTATCGCTGCGACATAACCGATAAGAATAGCCACCAAAAAGGGAACTATTTTTAAAAAGCCTTTTGCTTTAATTGCGATGATTCCTGCGGCAGAAAAGGTAACTAATGCGACGATATATCCTTGCCATGAACCGCCATTTGGACCAATACCAATGTTACCAACAGCAATATTTGCCAACGATAGACCGATAATAATAATCATCGGTCCCACAACCACGGGGGGTAATAGTTTTTTAATCCACCCACTGCCTGTGAATCGTATGATAAAAGCGACAATGATATAGGTGAGTCCGACAGCCATCAATCCTAGAAAGGCAGATCCATAAACATCGAATAAGCCAAGCGACTCATTTGATATCAAAGTAGAAATCTCTTGTATTTCTTTACCTGGTGTCAAGGTATATCCCAGAGCTGTAACATTTGCAATTGCTGTCATAACGATGGCACCAATATAAGCAAAACTTGATCCTAGATAAACTGGGACTTTCCCTTTTGTACACGCGATATAAATCAATGTACCGATACCACTTGCCAATAGCGCAACACCGACATCTAGACCTGTCAATAAGGGGACGAGGACAGTCGCACTAATCATTGCGAAAACATGTTGAAAAGACAAGAGGATCCATTTCCCTACACTTTTTGGCTTTTCCTGGATGTCAATCAAAAGCTTTTGTTCATTCATAAAAAACGCTCCTTTATTTAGTTTTGAAAGGCCTTCTACAAAAAAAGACACCTGTAGGTGTCCTTTAAGTATAGGTATGGTTGATAGATACCTTAACAAGCTCACGGGCAAGTCTTAAAGGACCTTTACTGTCTACAAGTATATCATGGAATATTAAAAATACAAGAGGAAAATTGTAAAAATAATGATAAAATAGATGGGGTGATGATGATGAAAGAAATAATGAATGAAGAACAAATCTCAAGAACACTGAAAAGAATGACGCACGAGATTATTGAGCATCAACCTAACCTTGATCAAGTCGTCTTAATCGGTATTCAAAAAAAAGGTCTTCCTATTGCCAATGAGATTCAAAAGAACTTGAAGCGTTTTGCGGATGTTGACGTGCCACTTTTTGGTTTAGATATCACGCCATATCGAGATGATGTTAAAGGTATGAACATACCGGATAAACTAAATCTCAATGTGTTTAATAAACATGTGATTTTAGTGGATGATGTGCTATTTACCGGCAGGTCAGTAAGAGCCGCGATGGACGCCATCAATGATTATGGTAGACCAAGTCAGATTCAACTCGCCATTTTGATTGATAGAGGTCATAGAGAACTACCGATTAGAGCGGATTATATCGGTAAAAACATTCCTACATCCAAAGATGAAAAAGTGGTCATGGAAGTCGATTTAAAAGGTGTTAAAATTATAACTTAAATAGCATATTATTGTTGACAAGCCATGCTATTTATAGTATTATTACATAGGTACATATTTAAAAAGTTATTCCACTCAGCCCTTATTATATAAACAATAAGGAGAAATGTAATGAAAACATTCATGGCTAATGCACAGACGATTGAAAGAAAATGGTATGTCGTCGATGCAGAAAACAAGACGTTAGGTCGTCTAGCGACAGTTGTCGCATCCGTTTTAAAAGGTAAACATAAGCCAACCTACACTCCTCATGTAGATAGTGGTGATTATGTCGTTATCGTTAATGCGGATAAAATCAATTTAACAGGTAGAAAATGGGACCAAAAACTATATTATAGTCATTCAGGCTATAATGGTGGTCTTTCAAGTACGGCAGCTAAAGACGTTATGAAAAAATTTCCAACTAGAATGGTTGAAAAAGCTGTCAAGGGTATGTTGCCACATACAAAGCTTGGCGCACAAATGGCGAGAAAACTTTTCGTCTATGCTGGCCCAGAACATAAACATTCTGCTCAGCAACCAGAAAGTTTGGAGGTTTAATCGATGGCTACAGAAAAAGCACAATATTTTGGAACTGGTCGTAGAAAGAGTTCAGTTGCTCGTGTTATCTTAACACCAGGCAAAGGTGAATTTTTAATAAACAATCGTTCATTTGAAGAATATATTCCATCTCCAGCAGCACGTTTGGATGTGTTGCAACCATTGACATTGACTGAATTAGAAGGCAAATATAATATCAGCGTTAATGTTAACGGTGGTGGATTGACTGGTCAAGCTGGTGCGATTCGTCTAGGAATCACAAGAGCATTACTCGAAATGAATCCAGATCTTCGTGCAACATTAAAACCTGCGGGTCTTATCACACGTGATTCACGTGCAAAAGAAAGAAAAAAACCAGGTTTGAAGAAAGCAAGAAAAGCTTCACAATTTTCAAAACGTTAAGTGGTTTGGGACCCTATGGGTCCCTTTCTTTTTTGTGTTATAATATGATTATTGAAAAACTAAAGGAGGATCTCAATGAAGATAGCAGTTGTAGGTTACGCAAGTGCAGGTAAATCAACATTCATCAAAAGGCTTGGAAAAACATTGAATATACCTGTCCTCCATATCGATAGAATATCATTTGAAGCGCATTGGGTAGAACGAGATAGAAAAGCAGTTGAAGCGGATATTAGAAAATTCATGACACATAAAGACTGGGCTATCGATGGATCATATACAGAATTAGCACCTGAACGCTTTGAAGTAGCTGATCAAATCTTTATTTTCAAATTCAATCGTTTGAAATGTTTATTTGGTGCATGCCACCGTTGGTTTAAATATCGTAATCAAACACGAGATTCTGTTTGTGAGGATTGCACTGAAAATTTAAATTTTAGTTTCATTTGGTGGATTTTATATAATGGCCGTAAAAAGAAGAGGCGTATGATATTTAAATTTTATGAAGAGATATATCGCGATAAGGTTATCGTCTTTAAAAATCGTAAGCAGGTCCACAGATATTTAAGAAGCATCGGTTATACGGGTTCATTGAAATATGAATAATCGCATATTATGATTGTGAATTAATTATAATTCACGTATAATAAGAATTGCATGAAAGGAGACATCTTATGCAAAAAGTTCGTGTGCGCTACGCACCGAGTCCAACGGGATTACTCCATATTGGAAATGCTAGAACAGCGCTATTTAATTATCTTTTCGCACGTCATTATGGTGGTGATTTCATCATCCGCATTGAAGATACGGATGTTGCTAGAAATGTCAAAAATGGTGAAGCGTCACAATTTAAATATTTGAAATGGTTAGGCATCAATTGGGATGAATCACCGGACAAACCGGGAGCATTCGGTCCTTATCGACAACTTGAAAGATTGGCTATATATCAGGATTATGCCAATCAACTGTTGGAACGAGGACTCGCTTATAAAGAATATCGTGAAAATAGTGAAAAATATGCGATTCGTTTTAAAGTGCCTATGGGCGAAGTGTACGCATTTAGCGATTTGGTTCGTGGTGACCTTTCATTTGAATCAAAAGAAGTTGAAGACTGGATTATCATGAAAGATAATGGGATTCCGACATATAATTTCGCCGTGGTTATCGATGATCATTTAATGGAAATCACGCATGTATTCCGCGGTGAAGAACATATCACAAACACACCAAAACAGATTATGGTATATCGCGCATTTGATTGGGAACCCCCGCTATTTGGACATATGACAATCATCGTTAATGAAAAAAAGAAAAAGTTGTCAAAACGTGACAAAGATGTCGTCCAGTTCATTTCTGAATATGCCGACATGGGATATTTGCCAGAAGCCATATTTAATTTCATCGCTTTACTTGGGTGGTCTCCACCGACAAATAAAGAAATCTTATCGCATGATGAAATGATTGAACAGTTTGATACAAAGCGTTTGACAAAAGCACCATCGATGTTCGATAAAGAAAAATTAGCATTTATCAACAGCAAGTATATCAAAGCACTTGATGTCGAAACACTCGCTCGTTTGGCCAAACCATACTTAGAAAAGGCAAGTATTGCCATACCTTCTGAAGATTGGTTAAAATTGCTAGCGGAATTATTTCAAGACCGCATGACACACATCGGTGAAATCGTCACATTATATCATGCATTCTTCCACGATGATTTCAAACTAACTGATGAAGCATATCAATTTCTTGTTGAACAAAAAAGTTTAACATTGATTGAAACATTTAAAAATCTGCTTGAGCAGTCAGATATGTCTGTAGCATCGATTGAACAAGCAATCAAACAAACAGGGAAAGATACGGAAACAAAAGGTAAAGCGTTGTGGATGGGACTAAGAATTGCCTCGACGGGTGATATGCATGGTCCGAGTCTACCAGTGGCTTTATGCTTACTTGGAAGAGAACGTGTACTTTCAAGACTAAATGACGTTATCAAAGGATTGAGAGGTATTATATCATGAAGAAATATGTACTCATTGTATTAACCATCATTAGCCTATTTGCTTTAGTGGCGTGTAAAGGTGAAGATACTGTTGAAAACAACACAGCGATTACGGCTGAATTCAGCGACCCTGAAATCAATCAAAACAGTATTAAAATCTTATTGACCATGGCAGATCCAGATAATGACATCACTGGAACAGTTTATGTTTATTTATATGATAGCAATGACGAATACATCTCCAAGAGGAGTTATAACATTGATGAAGACGATATTTTAGGAGATGGTGTATCTGTCACATTTACATCATTGGGTGTTGAACAATCATATTATTTAGAAGTGACAGCCACTGTTGAATTGGACAACGTTTTAATTGAAACTTATGAATTTACGACCGTCGGTGTCATACACATCGCTACAGTTGAAGCATTTTTGGAAATGGATTCCTATCGTGGCGCTGATTATGTTTTAGATAATGATTTAGATTTTACGGGTATAGCATTTGTTTCACCATTTGGTAGTAGTTATTTCTCAGGTACGTTTGATGGACAGGGATATACTTTAAGTAATATTGATATAACAACGACGAAATCGACTACAAACGCAGCAAATAATTATTATTATATCGGTGTATTTGGTTATATCAGTTCATCAGCTGAAATCCATGACCTCATTTTGGACAATGTCACTATCGGTTCTCAGACAGAACCCGCTGTGCTTAATAATTTTGCTAGAGTTGGATTTTTAGGTGGATATGTCGCATCATCAAATGCTAAAATTCATGATGTTACTGTTTCGAATAGTCATGCATATATCGAATCCAACAGTGAAAACTATGTTATTACAGGTGGTCTTGTAGGTGAATTAAAAGGCGAGTTATTACGTAGTACAATCACAAATTCGAGCATTAATCTTACAACAACCTCCCCACAAAATGATGGTAAGTTCCTCGTTAGAATGGGTGGTGCAGTTGGTTTCTTAGAACAAAATGCTGTACTTCAAGACGTCAATGCAGATGTCGATTTAACATATCATTTAAATGGCGATAGCTTTGTTGATGAAGATCGTTTAAAAATCGCGATTGGTGGTGTTGTTGGCGACAACAACGCAATCAATACATCGAATAGTTTGATTAATGTCGTTGCAGTGGGTGATATCGATGTTACGATTGATGTCAACGCAAGCGAAGAGATGACAACTGGTAGCTTAACATTATATGTCGGCGGTTTAGTGGGTTATTCATCAACAAAATTGTTAGATGCATTCTTTGCTGGCAGTATTCATGTCACACAAAATGAAACCGTTAATGACGCAGCCATGAGCATGAATCTTTATGTCGGAGCGTTGATTGGTCGATATGGAACAAAAGCGCTTAGTCAACGATTAGTTTGGGTTTCAGATGGTGATGTCGTCACGCTTGATTTTGACAGTAACTCGATTGCATATACCGATAGTCTATTTGGAGAAAAAATTGGTACAACAGATCACATTTGCGGTGTTTATGGTGCTGAAAGTTATGTTATTAATACGATTGCACAAGCACTAACGGCACCAGCGATTACTGATATGACAGATTATTTTTCAAGTGATTTTGTCAATAATGCATATGCGAATTTGGTTGGTTAATAATTTGTAAGAAACATAAGATAAAACGGTTTGATTAAAACGTACACTTAATAAAAAAAACAGAAGTTATCATGAGTTTTATAGCTTCTGTTTTTTCTTTAGTCAACGCGTGTGAATGCCATTGCTAAACAGCATACCTAAAAGTATTCAAACAGTTGGGAAGAAAAATAATAAAGCATGCGATAAGTGAAAATGGAGTAATTATCGTTTGCTTTACACAATAATTGATACGTATCAAGTAGCTGGTAGTTCCATGATCAAACATTGTCACTTAACTTATTACCGATAGGCATTGAATATTCTTTATGTTATAATTGAAGTACGATAAAGGGGGTTTATTATGCACATTTCTAAAACACGTTTTATCAATTACATCAGATGTAATCGCTATGTAGGGTTAGATGAGATTAGACGCGAAAAAAATAAGGCGGTTGTTTCTTTTTCTGAAGATGATGATTTAGAGACGCTCATGTCAGAAGAGAATCGTGAAAAAACAAAACAACTGTTTGATGATATGTATGAAGAAAATCAAGATGGCGAGTATGAAGACCTGCTTGAGCATGATGATCCACAGTTAGAAGTCATGTTACCTTATTACAATCAAATAGAAATCATTACCGGTAAAGCGATTGATCATCGGTTTAATGGTCACGCTATTTATAGTTTAGATACGCTTCATCAAAAACGATTTGAATTTGAACGCGACGGATTCATCTTTTATTGTTTTTTGGATGGCTATCTAGAAAACGATGATACGATACGTGTTTTTGAAACAAAGGCAACCACCTCTAAAAAGTTTTTAGATATGACATTCAAAGATGATGAAGGGCAAAAGGTATGTGTCTTTGGCTATAGCCCAGAGGGCATTTTGATGTTGCAAGAAGAATTGGGATACCCAGTTAATGAGGAATATCATAAAAAGATTAAAAAGCTGGCAAACAGGCTTTCTAAAGAAGGTCGATATGTCTATGATATTTTATATCAACGATATGTTTTAGAAAACACCGTCGATTCAGCAAAAGAAAGAAAATATTACTTAAGCATTCTGAACAGTGAATATGTCCATGACGGCAAAGTAAATGATAAAGGTCAACCTATCTATCCCGATGAAACTGTTGTTTTTGTGGATGTTACAAAGTTGACGGCTTCACTCATGACAATCATACAATCAGATATTGAACGTGTTTTAGAAAGACTTGATCGAAACGATGCTAGTCCGGTTGCTTTAGGGCCACACTGTCAGCGCAATGATTCTAGACAATGCGTTTTTTATGATATTTGTTTTAATAAATTACCAAAACAAAACAGCCTGTTTGTCTATTTAGATGGACATCATGGGTTTACGGATGATGAAGGTGTGAAGCATGATCGCTTTGATCTCATTAATGAAGGTATGGTAGCGGCTACTGATATACCGGTTAGTTGGCTAAAAAAACGGCCGAAAAATGTCATTCAAAGAGAAGTGATTGAATCGGGAAAACCATATTACAATAAAGATAAAATCAAAGCGGCGATCGCATCCTTAAAATATCCGATTTATCATTTAGACTTTGAATCTTTCCCCTGCCCGTTACCGCGATTTAAAGGTGAAAAACCATATGCACAATCGCTATTCCAATACTCGATTCATGTAGAAAGAGAACCGGGTGTTTGTGATAAAGATCAAGATCATAACAGTTTTATTGCTACGACACACAACGATGAGAGAAGAGCGCTTGTTGAAGGGATGCTTGATGTCATTAATGACGATGGGGGATCTGTTATGGCATATAATATTTCTTTTGAAAAAACAAGAATAAAAGAAATGGCTCTCATATTCCCAGAACACAAAAAAAGATTATTGGACATCGCCGATCGACTCGTTGATTTGATGTATTTTTTAAGAGGGAATAGGCATCTATTTGAGCAATTGGGATTTAATGATGATAATGGTATTTTTAACTTTTATGACAATCGCTTAAATGGATCGTTTTCTATCAAAAAGGTTTTACCGATATTTAGTGAGCTTTCCTATAAAGGTATGGCTGTTGGAAATGGGACTGAAGCGCTTGTCACTTATGCACAATTTCCAACGATGGACGAACAGACTTTTAAAGCCGCCTATCAAAACTTATTGACATATTGTAAACAAGACACTTGGGCGATGGTGGAGATTCTTGAAAAACTCAGAAAAATCGTTTATGCATAAGTTTTTAACTTATGGAAAATCGGCTTATTGCTTGTTTTACCACGTTCAATCAATTATAATGGTTATGAAGGAGTGAGCATTAAATATGTTAAAGATTTATAACTCATTGACTGATCAGATTGAACCTTTTATTCCCCTTCACAACAAACGGGTATCGATATATGTGTGTGGGCCGACGGTCTATGGTGATATTCACATCGGCAATGCTAGACCCATCATTTTTTTTGATGTGCTTAAAAATTATTTAAAAGCCGTTGATTATGATGTGACGTTGGTCTCAAATATCACAGATGTCGATGATAAGATTATCAATCGCGCTTTTGATTTGCATATCGAAGAAAGCAAATTAACAAAACGCTATGAAGAAGCATTTATTCATATGACGTTATTATTGGGCTCTAACCTTCCTGACCAAATGCCAAAAGCGACTGAGTACGTGGTACAAATGGTCGAATACATCCAGGAATTGATGGATATGGGATATGCCTATCAAACAGATACGGGCGTTTATTTTCGGGTGTCCAAAGTTGAGGATTATGGCATTTTGTCAAATCAAAAAGTGGCGGAATTATCACGGGGTGTCCGTATTGAATTAGATGCCGATAAGGAAGACCCAAGAGATTTCAGTCTATGGAAAAAAACAACAATTGGATTGAATTTTGATTCACCGTGGGGACCGGGGCGTCCTGGGTGGCATACGGAATGCGCAGTGATGAATAAAGAGATTTTTCATGGTGAGATCGATATTCACGGTGGCGGATCAGATTTAAAATTTCCGCATCATGAAAATGAAATTGCACAGACATATGCCCACGATCATCACCATCTAGCTAAGCATTGGATGCATGTTGGCAGAATAGACATGAGTGGCGAAAAGATGAGTAAATCTTTAGGAAATATCGTGCTTGTAAAAGATTTGTTGCAGATCTATGATCCGCTTGCATTTAGATTATTGATTCTAAGCCATCCATACCGTCAACCTATTAGTTATTCCGAAGATTTAATGATTCAATTTTCTAAAGAATATGATAAAATAAAAAGAACACTTAAAAAGACATACCTAACGCTTTCGTTAGAGGGTTTGAAATCTAATGTATTAGACGATGAAATCATGAAGCAATTCATCAAAATTATGGATAATGACATCAATACCCCAAATGTCATGACGTTAGTGTATGATTTGCTCAAACAGATCAATAAATCTAATGATCCGAATCGGACGGCTGTTCTCTACTATACAGCGAAGAAAATATTGGATATTTTAGGTATCATGCCAAGATTTGAAATACGTGACGACGTCTTGAGTATGTATCGCGAATGGGAAACGGCGCGTTCTGAAAAGAATTTTAGACTGGCCGACCAATTACGATCGAAATTAACAGAACAGGGTTGGCTATAAATGTGAACGGTTTAACATTAGCCTATCTTGGCGATGCATATTATGAATACCGTATTCGTGAGTATTTAATCGGAAAGCAATTAACGAAGGTCAACGAACTTCATCAAACAGCTGTGCGCTTTACATCCAGTAAATCACAAGCTCATATTGTCGATATCATCATCAAGCGGGGCATGCTAAACGACGAGGAATTGGATTTCTACAAACGCGGAAGAAATGCAAGTGGCAGCGGTAGAAAAAACGTTGATAGACAAACATATAGTTATGCTACAGGATTTGAAGCACTGATTGGTGGTACTTATTTATCAAACCGCAAACGTGCAGATGAGATTGTTGATGAAGCGATAAGCATTATCGCAGAAGGAACACAAGATGGAAAAGACGGTTGAGGATCAATTGAATAGCAATCAACGTTTGGATTCAAAAAACGGAGAAAAACAAAAAGGACCCAAAACAGTTGTCAAGGAAAAACTCGTCCAGATGAAAGGCGATCCTTTAGGTTTGCATATACCTCTTGAGGAAGAACCGGCATCTGGCTTGGATGTCAAAGAAAAAATTAAATCACGCGATGATATCGTTGTCGAAAGATATAATCCAGATATCGATAAAGGGTTATCCACAGAGGAAGTTGAATACCGCCAAATAGCCAATATGGCCAATGTTGGTGATATGGGATCAACCAAGCGTATTTCTTCGATTATTTTAGGTAATCTATTAACATTATTTAACCTTTTGACGTTTGGTATTGCCATATGGATGTTAGCCTCAGGCGTACCCATCTTTCAAGCGGTGCCGTTTGTGACAGTCATCTCGTTTAATATTACGATTGGCATCATCCAAGAAATCAGAGCGAAGAAAACAATTGATCAACTATCATTATTGTCGGCGCCAACAGCTATCGTTATTCGTGATCGTGATGAAGTAGAAATCGGTATTACGGATGTTGTTATCGATGATATCTTAAGGTTGAATTCGGGTAAGCAAATACCTGCAGATGCCGTTGTACGTGATGGATTGCTTGAAGTCGATGAATCGTTATTAACGGGTGAATCAGATCCGATTATTAAACGCGCTGGCGATACGTTATATTCTGGTTCTTATGTCATTTCGGGTGTTGCACATGCTCAAGTGACTGCTGTAGGTAATGATATTTATATTCAAAAATTAACTAATCAAGCTAAAAAATACAGTAAACCAAAGTCTGATTTATTGAATTCACTGCGTGTCATCATTCGTGTTGGTGGATCACTCATCATTCCGATTGGTATGGTATTGTTCTATATGATGTTCCAGCAGGGCGGTTGGGCAGAATATTCCAATATTGTTGAGAAAACTGCTGGTGCGATGATCGGCATGATTCCATCCGGATTATTCTTGTTGACATCAATGGCACTCGCCGTTGGCGTTATTAGACTCGCACAAAACAACACCCTTGTTCAAGAAATTTATTGCATCGAAATGCTCGCTAGAGTCGATACGCTGTGTCTTGATAAGACGGGAACCATTACTGATGGTACCATGTCTGTCAAGTCAATCATCGAATATAAAAACGATTCAAAGATTACACTAAAAAATTTAATTCCTGCTATATTGAATGCACAACAAGATGATAATTTGACATCTTCAGCATTGAGAGAGCGTTTTGGGACAGCCAAGCATTATCGTCATAAGGCGATTATTCCATTCTCCAGTGCACGCAAATTCAGCGCTGTGCAATTTGAACGATATGGCACATTCGTCATTGGTGCTCCAGAGTATGTTATGAATAGCGGTTTTGAAAAGATTGAAAAAGAAGTTGAAAAGCAATCTAAACAAGGTTATCGCGTCCTTTTAGTCGCTTCTGCTTCTGGAGATATTGAAAACCAAAAATTCAACGGTAAAATTGAACCGATGGCTTTAATCATGATAGAAGATACAATTAGACCTGATGCTGCTGAAACCATCAATTACTTCAGAGAATATGGTGTTGATATCAAAGTGATCTCTGGGGACAATCCGGCAACAGTTTCACGTATTGCAGAACGGGCAAACGTTGAAAATGCTGACAAATACATTTCTCTTGAAAACATGTCAGATAAGGAAATTGTTAGAATCGCTTCTAGGTATACTGTCTTTGGCAGGGTCTCACCTCAACAGAAAAAGGTTTTAATTGAAGCATTAAAGAATAACGGTAAAACTGTCGCTATGACAGGTGATGGCGTCAACGATATATTAGCACTTAAAGAAGCGGATACATCTATTGCTATGGCCTCAGGTTCTGAAGCGGCACGCAATGTGTCTCACCTCGTTTTATTGGATTCAAATTTTAGTTCAATGCCAAAGGTCGTTGCTGAAGGTCGTCGTGTTATTAATAATATCCAACGCGTATCGACACTATTTTTGACAAAGACTATATTTAGTTTTTTACTTGCTCTGATTGCAATCTTCAGAAATGGATATTATCCAATCAGTCCATTACAATTATCAATGATTGAAGTTTTCATGATTGGTATTCCTGGATTCTTCATGGCACTTGAATATAATAATAAACAGGTTACCGGTAAATTTTTATCTAATATATTAAAATCGGCATTGCCAGGAGCGGTTGTTGTTGTCATCAACAGTTTGATTATCTTCGGATTAGAAGGATCGTTAGGCATGACGGATAAAATCACAACGACACTGGTTGTCATTGTCGCAACCTTTACATCATTGATGGTTTTATACCGGACATCAAAACCGTTTAATAAGACAAGAAGAATATTGTTCTTCTCGATGGCGAGCGCGTTTGCTGCTACCGTATTCTTAATTCCATATATGTTGAATTTGACACCCATCATTTATTTTAAGTACTTTGGTGGCACGCCAGAAAGCTTAACTGTACCACAAATTTTGTTGATGATTGTGCTCATTCAAGCGACTTATCCGTTGATGTACATCACATCAAATATTGTTAGATGGATCAAAGAATTCATTCATTTGATTATCAATAAAGTTGCTGACATGCAATAATAAAAAGAGCGCACGGCGCTCTTTTGTTCAAAAAAAGATTAGATTTATTTTTAAACGTTTTATATGCTCTTAGTGGAGGGATAGATGATGATTATTTATGGAAAAAATGTCATTAGAGAAGCAGTATTTGTCAATCGCAAATTTCATTTTCTTTATGTGGATGAACGATTTAACGATGACTACTTCCTAAAATTTTTAGCGGATAAAGGTGTTCGCTATACGCGCGTTAATAAGGAAAAACTAAATCAATTGTCGAGACAAGCTGTACATCAAGGGCTAGTCGCTGACGTTGAAGATTATCAGTATGCCGAATTAGCACCGTTTTTAGAAAAGACGGGTAAAAAACGATTTGTCATTTTAGACGGTGTTGAAGACCCCCATAACTTGGGTGCGATTCTAAGAACGGCTGAAGCAACGCAATTAACAGGTATTATTGTTTCCAAGAAAAACCAAGTACCACTCAATGCCACGGTTGCCAAAGTTTCGTCGGGTGCGATTGAACATGTACCAATCATTTTGGTGTCGAATATCAATCAGACCATCAAGACATTGAAAGATCACGGTATTTGGGTGATTGGTACCGATGGAAATACCGATAAATCTTATCGTGACATTCCCAAATCTGCGTCAACGGCCATTATCCTAGGTAATGAAGGCAGCGGCATTAGACCATTGGTTAAACAAAACTGTGATTACTTAGTTAAAATTCCAATGTTTGGCAAAATCAATTCCTTAAACGTAAGCGTAGCGGCAGCACTGATGATGTATCAGACACTTGATGAATGATTATGAACTCGTCTATCTTATCCAAACCGAGATGTGTCAAGTTGCCTTTGATTTTATGTATCAAAAATATCGACGCTTCATATGGAAACAAATCCATTTACTGCATGTAAACTACCTAGAATTTGATGATTTTCATCAAGAAGGTATTCTCATGTTACTTAAAGCAGTTTCTACGTTTAATGAAGCTAAAAATAAAACATTCATGCGGTATTTCGAACTCATCTTGAAAAGACATTATTATCATTTAGTACGAAGATTGCCACGGTATATCCTAAAGGATGAAGCGTCTTTTCAACAAGGGACTTATTATATTGATGAATCTATCGATAGTTTTTTGATGACATGTTCTGACATTGAGCAATGGATCTATCAATTCTATTTTGTCGAATGTAGACCGATTGCTTCAATCGCCGAAGATTTAAAACTTTCTAAGAAACAAGTATATAATACCATCTACCGCATCAAGGAAAAATATAAAAGTATGCTATAATATAGAATAGTATTGACTTAGGTTATTCGATAGTGTTAAAATACATGTGCGAATGACCACAAAGGTGGTTTTTTAATGCGTGAAAAAGTTATATTGGTGTGCACAAAATGTTTAAGTAGGAACTATACGACAACGAAGAATAAATCAACACAAACAAAACGTTTGGAAGTCAAGAAATATTGTCCTAAATGCAATGAGCACACCCTTCATAAAGAAAGTAAATAGGAGGCCTTGACATGGCAATCAAACAAAAAACAGAGCCAAAAGGTAAGCTCATAGAAGTATTGACAAAAGAATATCGCTGGGAAAATTTATTATTAGGTGTTTTAGCGATTGTTTCGGCGGCATTATCGGTTATGATTCTAACTCACAATAACTTACTTACACCCCCAGATGACAGTTTCCCAGTTATCGGTGGCGATAACTTCTTTATCTTTGCCTGGGTGCTTCTTGCGATCTCCGTGTTTGGTATCGTGCTCGTTGTTTACCCATTCTTTATCCCAGCAATTCCCGAATTGAAGAAGATTTCATGGGCGGGATGGCATAAGTTTTTGGACAATTCTGTTAGAGTAATTATTTTCTTGATTATTTTGACGGGTTTCTTATTGCTGTTTAATTTCTTGATTATTAGATTATTGGTAGGTACAATCCTATGACCCAGAAAGTACGTTGGTATATCATCCAAACGTATTCTGGCTATGAAAATGCCGTCAAACTCGACTTAGAACGTCGTGTTGATTCCATGGGTATGTCTGATTACATCTTCCGTGTCATTGTCCCTGAAGAAACCATCATCGAAACAAAAGCTGATGGTAAACAGAAAGAGAAGATCAAACAGATTTTCCCCGGATACGTATTTGTTGAAATGATTGTTACCGATGAGTCATGGTTTGTCGTCAGAAACACACCGCGCGTTACAGGTTTCCTTGGCTCTTCTGGAGGCGGGACCAAACCAGTACCGCTTGCACCGGATGAAATTAACCAAATCTTACTAAAGATTGGTGTGATGCAAAAGCCGACATACGATCATCTTGTTGGTAAGCACGTCGAAATTTTGAATGGGGCTTTCACTGGTTTAAAAGGCGAAGTCACAGCTGTTGATAATGATCAAGGAAAGATTACTGTCAACATCGATGTCTTTGGTCGCTCAACACCAACAGAATTCGACACAATTGATATTAGAGAACTTTAATAAAAGTGCACATGCGCTTTTATTTTCACATAAATAGTTAAAATATATCATTAATTGAAGCATTTAATGACACAAAAGTTCTTTGAGATGTTATCATAGTATTGTATAGATGGAGGTATGGAAATGAAAATAGAAATATGGTCAGATTTTGCTTGTCCGTTTTGTTATATGGGTAAAGCTAGATTTGAACAAGCGTTAAATCAATTTGAACATCGCGATCAAGTCGAAGTTACTTATAAGGCATATCAATTGGATCCAAATGCACCAAAAGAAATGACAAAACCAGCGCATGTCGCATTCGCTGAAAGCCATGGTATGACAGCAGATCAAGCGAAACAAAAATTTTCAATGATTTCAGAAAACGCGAAAACAGCAGGACTCACCTACGATTACGACAAAATTCAAATGACGAATACATTTGATGCACATCGTTTAGCGAAATACGCAAGCGAAAAGGGGCTTGAAGATAAACTCACAACACGTTTAATGAAGGCTTATTTTACGGATGGACTGAATTTATCAGATATCAATACATTGGTTAAGTTAGCGGTTGAAATCGGTCTAGATGAAAAAGAATCAAAAGCGGTGTTAACATTGAATAAATATGGTGATGTCGTAACGAAACAAATCAACGAAGGTAGACAAATTGGTGTGCAAGGTGTTCCCTTCTTTGTCATCAATCGAAAATATGGTCTCTCAGGAGCACAACAAACAACATATTTCTTGCAAGCATTAAGACAGATTTGGACTGAAGAAAACCCACTACAAACGATGGGTGAAGGCGAAACTTGTCAAGACGAAGGCGAATGTACAGTTTAAGAACCTGTAAAAAGGTTCTTTTTTTTAAATAATGTGATAAAATTAAAGAAAAAAAGGAGCACACATGAAGTTAATTGGCAATATCATTTGGTTGATTTTTGGGGGATTGTTTGCAGCGCTTGCATGGCTTTTAGCAGGTTTGTTGCTGTGTATTACAATCATAGGTATTCCCTTTGGTCTACAGTTTTTTAAATTTGCAAAACTGGTATTATGGCCCTTCGGCAAAAATGTTGATACAGACTTTAATGAACATCCAATCATGAACATCATTTGGCTAATTATTGGTGGGTGGGAAACGTTCTTGGTCTATATCGTTATTGGCGCAATTTTCTATATTACAATTATCGGTATTCCATTCGGTAAACAATGGTTTAAATTAGCTCAACTTGCATTATTTCCATTTGGTGCAAAGATAAAGTAAGACCAATTTGAAGGGGTTCTCTTGGCGAGGACCTCTTTTTTATAGGATTATGTCGTTTATTGTTGACAACCCCCACCCTAAATGATAGAATATATTCGCGTGTGAAAGCACACCGTAGTGGAAGGAGCGATCCATACCACATACTTATGTAAAGAAGGAGGTTGTGTGCATGGCAAAAAAAGTCGTTCGCGTACTTAAATTACAAATACAAGCTGGTAAAGCAAACCCAGCGCCACCAGTTGGTCCAGCACTTGGTCAAGCGCAGGTAAACATTCAGCAGTTTTGTTCCCAATTTAACGAAGCGACAAAAGATCAAATGGGATTCGTTGTACCCGTAGTCATCACAGTCTATGATGACCGTACATTCTCATTTATCACAAAAATGCCACCAGTTAGCGATCTATTAAAGAAAGCGGCCAATATTAAAAAGGGTTCTGACAATGCTCTAAAGAATAAAGTCGCAACTTTAACAAAAGCACAAATTAATGAGATCGCAGAAAGAAAAATGCCCGATTTAAACGCTTTTACCGTTGAAGCAGCAGCAAAGATTGTTGAAGGAACAGCGCGTAATATGGGTATTGTAGTAAAAGACTAAATTTAGATTATTAGCTATCTAAATTGTGGGAGGATATCCCGCTAGACCACATTTTGGAGGAAACATATGAAACGAGGAAAGAAATACGTTGAAGCAGCAAAGTTGATTGACAAACAAAATCACTATGCTGTAAGTGAAGCCGTTGATCTAGTCAAAAAAACGTCATTCGTGAAATTCGACGCAACCGTAGAAGCAGCTTTTCGTTTGAATCTTGATCCAAGACAAGCGGAACAAAATTTACGGGGCGCGCTCGTATTGCCTCACGGAACCGGCAAAACAAACCGCGTTGTCGTTATTGCTCAAGGTGAGCAAGCGAAACAAGCGACTGAAGCTGGTGCTGATTATGTCGGTGATAAAGAACTCATCGATAAAATTGCAGGCGGTTGGTTCGACTTCGATGTTATGGTTGCTACACCTAACATGATGTCACAACTCGGTAAACTTGGACGTTTATTAGGACCGAAGGGCTTAATGCCAAACCCTAAGACTGGAACGGTAACTATGGATGTTGAAAAAGCAGTCCATGAAATTAAAAACGGTAAGATTGAATACCGTGTTGACAAGGTAGGTAATATTCATGCACCGATTGGTCGCGTATCATTTGATGCTAACAAATTAACAGAAAACCTTGTTGCCCTTTATCGTCGACTTATACAGATTAAACCATCGACGGTTAAAGGAACTTACATCAAGAACATCACAGTGACATCAAGTATGGCACCTGGTGTTCGCGTAGAAGAAGATTCATTAAAGAATTTCCAAGCGTAAACAAAAACCTAATCAAAGATATGCCAAAGACAGTAGGTGCTAAAAGCTTAATTTCCTACCGAGGTGAAATTACATTTCTCTCTCTTTTGTCTTTGGCATGAGAGAGATTTTTTTAAAGGAGGCATACGATGCAAAAAGAAAGTATTAAGCGTAAAGCCGAACAGGTAGAAGCCCTAGCTGAAAAGTTTGGTCGTGCCAAAACGGTCGTAGCCTTTGATTACCCTGGTTTGACAGTTGAAGCATTTACAAAACTCAGAACAGCGTTGAGAAATGCAAACTGTGAAATGGCGATTTATAAGAACAACATCTCACGTCGTGCCTCAATCGCGGCTGGATATGATGCACTCGCAGACACATTTGTCGGTGCGAAGGCTATCGCGATGAGTTTTGAAGATGTTGTTGCTCCTGCGAAGGTCGTTTACGATTTCGCTAAGGATAACAATCAAGTTGTCATTCAAGCTGGCGTTGTTGAAGGAAAGGTTGCGTCTCTAGACACAATCAATAAATTGGCTACATTACCATCTTATGAAACGATGTTAACGATGTTAGCAGTAGGATTAATGACACCGATTAGGGAACTAACGGTTGGCCTTCACATGATTAGTGAAGAAGCTTAAAACAATTTAGGAGGAAACCATATTATGGCAAAACTTACAAAAGCAGAATTTGTAGCATCTCTCAAAGAGATGACATTGCTAGAAATCAAAGAATTAGTAGACGGATTAAAAGAAGAATTTGGTATTGACCCTACTGCAGTTGCAGCAGCTCCAGCAGCTGGCGCAGGCGTCGAAGCAGCTGAAGAACAAACAGAATTTGATGTCATTCTTAAGACGTATGGAGCAAACAAGATTGCCGTCATCAAAGTCGTCCGTGCAGTAACTGGCCTAGGTCTTGCAGATGCTAAGACATTGACAGAAACTGCAGATGCAGTCATCAAAGAAAAGATCAGCAAGGAAGAAGCTGAAGCACTTAAGGAACAATTAACAGAAGCAGGAGCAACTGTTGAACTTAAGTAAGTACTTAAAAACTAGTGTAAAATAACCTGAGAACATCTCGGGTTTTTTCGCTGTTATTAGGGGGATTATATGAGCCATTATTATATCACTGATGATACGCTTGACCATACTTATCAAACCATCGATTTTGATATGCGTAATGTGCGACTTATTTTAACCACAGATCGTGGTGTTTTCAGTCGGAATTACATCGATTATGGGACAAAAATATTAATCGAAAATTTGGACTTGAACCATGTAAAAAAAGCGCTTGATATTGGCTGTGGTTATGGCCCAGTTGGGCTTTTCATTGCGGGTTATGATAACGAGATTAACGTCGTGCTCTCAGATGTGAATGAACGCGCTATTGCACTTGCTAAAAAAAACATTGAAGACAATCACATCTCGCATGCAAAAGCGCTGGTTAGTCATGTTTTCGAAAAAATTAATGAATCATTTGATTTAATCGTTACTAATCCGCCGATTAGAGCGGGTAAGGATACAGTGTTTTCAATTTACGAAGGGGCCAATAATCACTTAAATGATGGTGGTTCTTTATATGTCGTGATCCAAAAGAAACAGGGTGCACCATCTTCAGTCAAAAAAATCGAGACTTTATTTGGAAATTGTGAGATTTTAGTGAAATCAAAGGGATATTGGGTACTTTTAGCTAAAAAAGAAAAAAGTAGTTGACATGTTGTATTATTTATGATAACATAGTAAAATGCATAATAATGGTTTTAATATATAATTTAATCGGTTATATGACGTTGTTTTCTAGAAATTGATAGGAGTGTGGAACATGGGATATCGGAATGTGAAATACGGCAAAAAGGCGGAGCGTAGAAATTATTCAAGAATGCGCTACGATATTGATTTGCCCAACCTAATCGAAATACAAACCAATTCATTCCAATGGTTTATCGACGAGGGCATCAAAGGATTATTAGAAGATATTTCGCCAATTGAAGGTCACAATGGCGATTTAAAGTTATATTTTGAAGAACACTACCTGACCGAACCAAAGTTTGGTATCCAAGAATCAAAATTGCGCGATGTAAACTACGCAAAACAGCTTTCCGCAAAGGTTAAGCTTGAAAATGCGATTACTGGAGAAGTTAGAGAAAATGTCATCTTAATGAGTGAAATCCCCTATATGACACCATCGGGGACTTTTGTCATTAATGGTGCTGAGCGTGTCGTCGTATCCCAGATTATTCGTTCGTCTGGTGCTTATTATATGAGCGAAATGGACAAAAAGATGAATCAGATCAAATATTCTGCCCAAATCATCCCGACTCGTGGGGCATGGTTGGAATATGAACTTGGTTCAAAGCGTATTGTTTATGCGAAATTGGATAGAAGTAAGAAAGTACCATTAACAACATTGATGCGTGCTTTAGGTATCCAAAAGAAAAAGGATATCTATGAAGTCTTCGGTAAGTCGCCATACCTCGATTCAACGTTTGAAAAGGATGATACTAAAAATTCGGATGACGCAATTGTTGATTTGTATTCAAAACTAAGACAGGGCGAAAAGGTGCCAGCCGATGCTGCACGTGAATTTATCAGAATGCGTCTGTTTGAAAAACGTCGTTATGATTTAGCGCCTGTCGGACGTTATAAATTTAATAAAAAATTAGATGTGCTTACGCGTATTGAAAATGCCTATACGGCTACAGATATCGTTGATCCAAAAACTGGTAAAGTATTGGTTGCTGAAAAAACAAAAATCACAAAAGATGTCATCAATATGCTCAAAGAACATCGTGACGCACTGCTTGTTGAAGTAATTTCAAAAGAAGATTCACTACAAAACGAACCACCTGCTGAAATACTTGCAACATACTTACCTGATGGTGGCGATGCATTATTTGCTAAAGAAAATATTGTCAACTTAAAGACCGGTGAGATTCTGGTTTCCAAAAATACGGAAATTACTGAAGAAACTTTCAGTGTTCTACGTAGAAACCGTAATGTTTTAGATGAAAAGGTCATCAAATATTTCTTTGATGGTAGAGATTTGCACGAAAAAGAAAAAGAACGTGCTGGCGTTATCGTTGAAGCGATTGATGTCACTGTTAAAGATGATGAAACAGACAAGATTTATACGGTTCGCGTTTTAGGTAATGACCAAAGAGAACGTCGTGAACATATCACGTTATCCGATATTGTCGCATCCATCTCATACTACTTAAACTTATATGATGGATTAGGAACAACCGATGATATCGACCATTTAGGTAATCGTCGCTTAAGGTTGATTGGTGAACTTCTTAAAAATCAATTTAGAATTGGTTTGGCGAGAGCTGAAAAGAACATCAAAGATAAGATGTCAACGACGACGTTCGCTGATGCGACGCCATCGAATATCATCAATATGACTCCACTCGCTGGTGCCATTAAGACATTTTTCGGTAGTTCACAGTTATCGCAGTTCATGGATCAAATTAACCCACTTGCTGAATTGACACAAAAACGGCGTGTATCAGCACTTGGCACAGGCGGTCTTGCTAGAGATCGTGCTGGCGTTGAAGTCCGTGACGTACATAACTCACACTACGGCCGTATCTGTCCAATTGAAACACCTGAAGGTCCATCTATCGGGTTGATTAGTTCACTAGCGACGTATGGGAAAGTTGACCAATATGGCTTTATTCAAACGCCATATTTAATCGTTGATAAATCAGGTGATAAACCTGTGGTTACACAAGAATTTAAATATTTAACAGCTGATGAAGAATACCATGAAATTATCGCTTCAGCAGCAACCCATCTAGACGAAGACGGATCTATCGGTGAAGACATCGTCGTCGGTCGTCATCGTGGTGAAACATCGATGTTCGATTTAAATGAAGTCACCTATATGGATGTTAGCCCAAAACAAATTGTATCTGTAGCAACATCAACCATTCCATTTTTGGAACACGATGATGCTTCACGCGCATTGATGGGGGCGAACATGCAACGCCAAGCTGTACCACTATTAAAGACAGATTCTCCAATTGTAGGTACAGGTATTGAATATCGTGCTGCGAAGGATTCGGGATCAGTTATTGTTTCCGATGTTTCAGGATATATCACGTATGCTGATGGTAGAAGAATAGAGGTAACACCTGAGCCAAAAGAACGTGTGGTCGTCGGTAATCATACGCTTTATGATCCTAAGAAGGGTTTTACATTTGAAAATGCGAAGATGCTTAGAGATTATGGTATGGGCGATACGGTTACTTATCAACTGACAAATTTCATGCGTTCAAATCAAGATACATTAGTTTTGCAGAAACCGATTGTTAAAACCGGTGAGTTTATCGATGCAGGTGATATCTTAGCTGATGGCCCGTCGACTGATAAGGGTGAACTGGCACTTGGTAGAAACGTAACGGTTGCATTTATGACTTGGGAAGGTTATAACTATGAAGATGCTGTCATCATGTGTGAAGACCTTGTTAAGGATGACGTTTATACGTCAATCCACATTGATGAATATGAAGTTGAAACACGTGAATTAAAGAGTGGCTCTGGTCGTGAAGAAATCACACGTGAAGTTCCAAACGCCGGTTATGATGCTGTCAAGAATCTTGACGAAAGAGGGATCATCATTCCAGGGTCAGAAGTTAAAGAAAACGATATTTTGGTGGGTAAAATCACGCCAAAAGGTGTGTTTGAACCAACGCCATCTGAAAAATTAATTCACGCGGTCATCGGTGAAAAATCGCGAGAATATCGCGATTCATCAAAACGTGTACCACACGGTGGTGGTGGTGTTGTTCAATCTGTTCAATATTTTTCTAAGAAGAACGGGGATCAACTCCAAAGCGGTGTTAATGAATTTATTCGTGTCTATGTCGCTAAGAAACGTAAGATTTCTGAAGGTGACAAGATGGCTGGTCGTCATGGTAATAAGGGTGTTATCTCTAAGATTCTCCCACGTGAGGATATGCCATACATGGCTGATGGTACACCGATTGACATCATGTTAAACCCACTTGGGGTGCCATCACGTATGAACATTGGGCAAATCCTAGAAATTCATTTAGGTATGGCTGCTAAGAAATTAGGTATTAAAATAGCGACACCTGTTTTTGATGGTGTCAATGACGAAGACTTATTATCGATTATGAAAGAAGCTGGCCTTGATTCAGATGGTAAAACCATTTTATACGATGGACGTACGGGTGAACCATATGAAAATAGAATCTCTGTCGGTGTCATGTACATGATTAAACTATCACACATGGTCGATGATAAATTGCATGCTCGTGCAGTTGGTCCATATACGCTTGTTACACAACAACCGATGGGTGGTAAAGCCCAAAACGGTGGCCAACGTTTCGGAGAAATGGAAGTGTGGGCACTTTATGCTTATGGTGCGGCACATACACTGCAAGAAATGTTAACGGTTAAATCAGATGATATGCTTGGTAGAAACAAGGTTTACAGTGCGATTACGCATGGTAAGCCAATTCCTCAGGCAGGCATTCCTGAATCGTTTAGAGTCTTGACCAGAGAATTCCAAGCATTGGGTCTTCACGTGGAATTAATTGACGCGAACACCGGTGAAAATGAAGCTGAAAAATCACTTGTTAATAATAGTCCGTCCAGATTCATGAAAGGAGGGTTTCACTAATGGCCAAAGAAAAATTGACGTTGCACGTTGAATCATTGAAATTGTCAGAAGAAGCTTTAAATCATTTAAAACTCTCTGGTATCGAACAACTCGAAGATTTCAATACATTCAATTTGAAAGAATTGAAGATGTTATTAGGCGAGTCATTTGAAGAAATCAAAGCAGTTTTAAGACGCTATAGTTTACCTAGAGCACTTGAAAACCTTAATTTAAGTGATGAAACAATTGCTATTCTAAAGGCAGCAAGTATTCATGATTTACCTGATTTCATTGATTTTGATCGTCACACACTTTATCACTTATTTGAAGGTGATGAACTTTTAAAACAGGAAATTAATGATTTACTCAGTTTCTATGGCTTTGATGCTTTGAAAGAACATGTCCATGATATTGAACCAGTAATTGAAGCTGAAAGTTTCGTTGAAACTGAAAGCGCACTTGATATGGATTTATCGGAACGGATTCACCGCGAAGTGAAACCCATCCGTAAAGGTTATGGGTCGAGAACTTTCTCCCACTTTAAAATTCGTTTGGCTTCTCCTGATGAAATTAGACAGTGGAGTTATGGTGAAGTTTTAACACATGAAACGATTAACTATAGGACATCTAAACCTGAACCGGGTGGATTGTTTTGTGAACGCATATTTGGTCCAACAAGAGACTATCAATGCGCCTGTGGCAAGAAACAATCCGGCAACAAAGGTCAGATTTGTCAGAAGTGTGGTATCGAAATCACGGAATCAAAAGTTCGTCGTGAACGCATGGGCCACATTGAACTTGAAGCCCCGGTTGTCCATACATGGTATTTGAAAAATTCACCATCACGCTTAGCAATCCTTTTAGGTATCAAAGCAAAAGCGTTAGAAGAAGTCGTCTATCATGCATCATATATCGTGACTGATCCAGGTCAAGCACCACTTCAAAAGAAACAGATTTTATCTGAACAAGATTTCAGTATGCTTTCAGAAGAATATGGGGGTAAGTTTACCGCTTTAACCGGTGCAGAAGCTGTTAAGAAATTGCTTCAAGAACTGGATTTGGAAAAAGAGGTTCGCGTTCTTCGTCGCAAGCTTAAAACAGCGTCCAAACAAAAACGCGATCGCATCATTAAACGTTTGGAAGTTGTTGAATCGTTTAACAATTCTGATAATAAACCGGAATGGATGGTTATGGATGTCATTCCTGTCATTCCACCAGATTTGCGACCAATGGTCGCTCTAGATGGTGGTCGTTTCGCAACGACTGACTTAAATGACTTATACCGTCGTATTCTAAACCGTAATAATCGTTTGAAGAAACAAAAAGAACAAATGGCACCACGCTTGATTACCAAGAATGAAAAACGTATGTTACAAGAATCAGTTGATGCCTTATTCGATAACGCGAAACGCGGTAAGAAAGCAGCTGTTGAAAGAAACAGACACTTAAAATCATTGTCTGATATGCTTCGCGGTAAACAAGGTCGTTTCAGACAAAACCTCCTTGGTAAACGTGTAGATTATTCGGGACGTTCAGTCATTATTGTCGGACCAGATTTAGAAATGTATCAATGTGGTATTCCGCGCGAGATGGCCATCATTTTATTTAAACCATTCGTATTGAGAGAACTGCAAAAACAACTAGGTCTCGATGCAAATTCTAAAAAGAATGCAAACTCCAAATATGAACGTATGGACGATGATGTATGGGCAGCTTTAGAAAAGGTCGTCAAAGAGCATCCAGTGCTACTTAACCGTGCCCCGACGCTTCATAGACTTGGTATCCAAGCATTCGAACCAAAATTGATTGATGGTAAAGCAATTCGCTTGCATCCACTCGTTACACCAGCGTTCAACGCTGACTTCGACGGTGACCAAATGGCGGTTCATGTCCCATTATCAAACGAGGCTCAAGCAGAAGCAAGATTACTCATGCTCGCTTCTAACAACATCCTTAATCCAAAAGATGGTAAACCGGTTGTCACACCATCACAGGACATGGTTCTTGGTAACTATTATTTGACTATTGAAGAAAAAGCTGTTCGTCCTTTCGGTGGTTATCACGCTGAAGAAAAACAAAAAGAACATGCATATAAGCACCGCAATGAAGGTCATTTCTTCTGTAACTTCGCAGAAGCTGAAATTGCGTATGAACACAAAGAAATTGGCTTGCATACAAGAATCTTTGTCGATCCGAATTCGATTGATCAAACATTCACTGCTGAGCAACGGGATAAATATTTATTAACGACATTTGGTAAAATGATTTTCAATAGAATTTTACCTCCGACATTCCCTTATTTGAATGAACCGACAGTAAGCAACTTAGAAAACAAAACGCCGGACAAATATTTCATGCCAAAGGGTACACATCCTAAGAAGTTTTTAGAAAGCGTTGAAGTACCATCACCATTTAAAAAGAAGTTCTTATCACAAATCATTGCACAAATCTTTAAACAATTGCATATTTCCGAAACTTCAAAGATGTTGGATAGATTAAAGGATTTGGGATTTAAATATTCGACCGTAGCGGGGATTACCGTATCGTTTGCTGATATCAATGTATATTCTAAAAAACATGAACGCATCGAAAAAGCAAATAATGAAATCGCTAAAGTTCAGGAATGGTATGATGAAGGTTGGCTAACCGATCAAGAACGTAAAGACTTAGTCATTAAAGAGTGGCAAGTCGCGCGCGACGATATCCAAGTTGGCTTAATGAACGAATTTGATCCAGACAATAATATTTACATGATGTCTGATTCGGGTGCGCGTGGTAATGCATCGAACTTCTCACAGTTAGCTGGTATGCGCGGTCTCATGAATAACCCGCGTGGTGATATTATTGAAGTTCCAGTCCAAGCGTCATTTAGAGAAGGACTGACCGTGTCTGAATTCTTTATCTCCACACACGGTGCGCGTAAAGGTTCTACTGATACAGCATTGAAAACAGCTGAATCAGGCTATTTGACGCGCCGTTTAGTTGATGTCAGTCAAGATGTTATTGTTGTTGAAGATGATTGTGGCACTGAACGCGGTGTCGTCATGAAATCCATTTTGGAAGACGATACAAAAGAAATTGTGCCATTATATGACCGCATTATCGGTCGTTATGTTGCTAAAGATGTCATCAATCCGAAGACGAAAGAAGTAATCGTACCACGCAATGGTTTGGTCACGGATGAACTCGGGACTGAGATTATTGATGCGGGTATTGATGCTGTTGAAATTAGATCCAATCTGACATGTAATTCAGATAACGGTGTTTGTGCTAAATGTTATGGTCGAAACTTAGCGACAAACACACCGGTTGAAGTCGGTGAAGCAGTTGGTGTTGTTGCCGCACAATCAATTGGTGAACCAGGAACACAGTTGACGATGCGCACATTCCATACTGGTGGGGTTGCTTCAGCATCTGATATCACTCAAGGGTTACCGCGTATTCAGGAATTATTTGAAGCGCGTAATCCAAAAGGGAAGGCAGTGCTTTCAGAAATTGATGGCAAAGTTAAATCGATTGACCGTCAACGTGGTGGATCTTCGATTATTACGATTGTTGACGCGCATGATAAAGAACATAAATACACCATCGATCCTAATGTCGAATCACTCGTCCGCAAGAACTCATCTGTTAGTGCAGGACAACGGTTGACACTTGGTTCGATCAATCCTAAAGAACTTTTAAGAATTGTTTCTACAGAAGCTGCAGAAACCTATATCCTTGAAGAAGTTCAAAAAGTTTATCGTGCCCAAGGTGTTGAGATTTCAGATAAGCATATTGAGCTCATCATCAGACAAATGTTGCGTCGAATCACAATTGTTACCGAAGGTGAAACAGATTTATTGCCAGGTACTGAAGTATCGGTATCAGAATTCAAACGGGAAAATAAAAAAGCATTCCTTGCTCACAAAAAACCTGCAGTTGGTCGTCCCATTCTGTTAGGTATCACACGTGCATCCTTGCGAAGCGATTCGTTCTTATCGGCAGCATCTTTTCAAGAAACTACAAGAATCTTGACGGATGCGGCAATCAAAGGTAAAGTGGATGAATTGCACGGTTTAAAAGAAAATGTGATCATCGGCGGATTAATTCCTGCTGGTACGGGCATTCTTAGAGAATCTTCATTTGAATTTGATCGTTCCAATACTTATACAGAAGAACCTGAAGAACCATATGATTACTAATGGGGTTGAGAGCGCGAATGATTGCGCTCTTTCTTCTCTTTTGATGGGAACTTTGCTATAATGAAAACAATTACAGGAGGAAATTTCATGGAAAAAGTACTTGTTGTTGGTGGATCGGTGATTGACGTTTTCGCTTATCCGAAAGAAAAAATCATCATGGCGGATTCTAACCCAGGATATTTGAAACAATCTTTGGGCGGTGTTGGTAGAAATATCGCAGAGAATCTTGCAAGACTTGGTATTGATACAACTTTGATTACAACCGTTGGCAGGGATGAGGGTAGAAAACTGGTCATGCAGAACGCACAAGATGTCATGCTTAAACTCTCTATCATTCAAACAGAGCACACACCGACATATATCTCCATTCTGAATGACGAAAAAGATAATGTAGTCGCGATTGCTGCGATGGATGACATTGAACTCGTCAACAAGGATGATATTAAAATTAAAGATGCAATTTTTCAAAGTGCGGATATCATCGTTGTTGATACCAATTTGAATCAAGACACGTTATCCTATATTTTTGAAACATATAAAAAACCATTTTATGTTGATGTCATATCAGCTAGAAAAGCAGATCGAATTAAACCGCATCTAAGGCAGATTACTGCTTTAAAGATGAATCGTTTGGAAGCACAATATTTATCTGGCATGCACAAAGAGGAAGATCCACAAGTGCTGGGCAGTTATTTTTTGTCAAAAGGTGTGAAAGAAGTGTATATCACACTGGGTAAGGAAGGATCGTTTTTTATGGACAAAACACATGCTGAAACATATCCATCCACACCCATTGTTGCTAAAAATACGTCTGGTGCCGGTGATGCGTTTTTCGCGGGTATTATCTATGCGAAAATCAAGCGTTTAGATCCGTTGCTATATGCGAGAAAAGCTGCCATATTAACGGTACAATCAAATCAAGCGGTTTCAGATCAAATGTCGGTTTCTGCATTAGAAGAGGTAGAGATATGAAAATAGACGTTAGAGAAGATATAAAAAAAGCATTGGCATATGGACAAGCGGTTGTCGCACTAGAATCAACAATCATTTCTCACGGTATGCCTTATCCTACCAATGTTGAGATGGCGAAGCATGTCGAAGACATCATTAAAAATGAGGGGGCTGTTCCCGCGACAATCGCGATTATTAACGGTGTAATCAAGGTTGGATTGACACCGGATGAATTGACCGATCTCGCGAAAGAAAAAAATGTTTTAAAGGTCAGCAAGCGAGATTTTGGATATGTTGTGTCAAAGAAGATGACTGGAGCAACCACTGTATCGGCCACGATGTTGATTGCCAATATGGTTGGTATCAAAGTGTTTGCAACCGGTGGCATTGGTGGTGTGCATCGTGGCGCACAAGAAACGTTTGATATCTCTAGAGATTTAGAGGAACTTTCAAATGTGGATGTATGCGTGGTCTGTGCTGGTGCGAAGTCAATCCTTGATTTAGGATTAACGATGGAGTATTTAGAAACCAAAGGTGTTGAAGTCATTGGCTATCAAACCGATGAACTACCTGCTTTCTATACTAGAAAAAGTGGTCATCAAGTGACGTATCGTTTGGATTCAGCTGAAGAAATTGCTGACTTGTTGAAAACAAAATGGGGCTTGGGTATCAGCGGTGGGGTTGTCGTTGCTAATCCGATTCCAGAAGCGTATAGTCAAGATCCTCATGAAATCAATCAAGCGATTGATATCGCGATTGAATCAGCCAAAAAACAAGGTATTACAGGGAAAAAGACGACACCATTTTTATTGGATTTTATTAAGACGCACACCAAAGGTGAGTCGTTAAAAGCCAACCTTGAACTTGTTTATAACAATGCGAGGTTAGCCGCCGAAATCGCAATTAAGTATGGTGAAAAATAATTCAGAACACCATGATGTGTAGTTTATATATCACAATTAATGGTTTTTATTGTTAGACAATGAAAACGAAAAATATGATAAAAGACCGATAAAGCCAAGAAACAAAGCGATTTATCAATGATGATGAGATACTTACCACATAGTGGTAAAAAGAAGTGACGTCATTTTCACTAAAATCGTATATAATAGAATAAAATGCATATTTTTGAGTTAGAAAGGAACAACATGGACTTATTTAAAAAGTGTTATACTTATGATTCAGCAAAAAAAGCTAAAGCAGCAGGACACTACCCTTATTTTCACACTTTGACGTCTAAACAGGATGTTGTGGTCAACATGGAAGGTCATCAGGAAATCATGATTGGTTCTAATAACTATTTAGGATTAACATCCCATCCAGATGTCATTAAAGCATCTATTGAGGCGACACAAATGTATGGCACCGGTGTGTCGGGTTCGCGATTTTTAAATGGGACACTCGATTTGCATCAAACACTTGAAAAAGAGTTAGCTGAATTTTTACATAAAGAAGATTGTACGATTTTCTCAACAGGATTCCAAACTAATCTAGGCATTATATCTGCGATTGCTGGACGTAATGATCTCATTTTCTCTGATAAGGAGAATCATGCAAGCATCTATGATGGGACAAGACTATCTTATGCAGAAGTGATTAGATACAATCATAATGATATGGATGATTTGGAAAGCAAATTGTCAACAGCAGATCCTAATAAGGGAAAACTCATCGTGACTGATGGTGTCTTTTCAATGTCAGGTGATATTGCTAAAATCCCTGAAATCAACAGATTGGCAAAAAAATATGAAGCACGCATCATGGTTGATGATGCTCACGCTTTTGGAGTTATTGGTGAATATGGCAGAGGTACAGCCGAATATTTCGGTTTGGAAAAAGAAGTGGATATTATTATGGGCACATTTTCGAAATCACTTGCCAGCATAGGCGGTTATGTGGCTGCTGACCATGATGTCGTTGATTATATTAGACATAATTCTAGACCATATATCTTTTCAGCAGCTATTCCACCAGCAAACACAGCTGCTGCGTTAGCAGCGCTTCGTATTTTGAAGAGAGAACCAAATCGCGCCCATGAATTACTGGCGATTGCTGATTATATGCGTCAGGGATTAAAGAAAAAAGGCATTGAAATTAGAGAATCAAAGGTGCCGATTATTCCGATTTATACGTATACGCCGATACGCACGATGGTCGCGTGTAACCTATTATTTGAACGTGGTGTTTATGTCAATCCCGTCTTGCCGCCAGCAACTCCCATTGGGGAATGCTTGATACGAACATCCTATATGGCGACGCATACGAAAGAACTCATGGATGAAGCGATTGAGAAAATCGCTGCAGTACTAGAGGAAACAAAGGATTTGATGGATTAATGACTAAAAAAGTAATTGTTATCACGGGTGCTTCATCGGGCATTGGTTTAGCAACAGCCGAATGGCTGGCTGCAAAAGGCCATATCGTATATGGTATCGCTAGATCGAAAGTGGTTGCTAAAGGTGTCAATGCGATTCAAGCGAACGTGACCGATTATGAACAATTAAAATTGGCTTATAAGGAAATCTTTGATATTGAAGGAAAGATTGATGTTTTAATCAACAATGCCGGTATGGGTATTGCCGGTTCAGTCGAAGCGACATCACTCGAAGATGCTCATTACTTATTTAATGTCAATTTGATGGGCGTGTTTTATTCTGTGAAAGCCGCATTGCCTTATATGCACAAAACAGCCCACCCCAAAATTATCAATTTGGGTTCGGTAGCAGGTAGATTCTCGATTCCCTTTCAAGCGTTTTATAGCAGCTCCAAGGCTGCCGTAGAATCGTTATCGGATGCATTGGATATTGAATTGCGTCCATTTGGTTTTCAAGTGTGTACCGTGTTACCCGGAGATATTAAAACGGGTTTTACACAAAATAGACGAAAAAACAAAGATGAAAGTTCAAGATATAAAAGACGTGTTATTCGTTCGCTAAAGGTCATGGAAAATGATGAGCAAAATGGTATTGATGTTGCTTTTGCTGGGAAAGTGATTGGTAAACTTGTTTTAAGAAGACGCATGCCGTTACATAAAGTGATTGGCTTCAAATATCAAGTCTTTTTATGGTTAAATAAATGGCTACCATCACGCTTTGTGCACTGGATAATTGATAAGTTGTATGGATTTTCAAATCTTAAAGCACAACGTGGCGATGATAGTTATGCAATAAAACAATAAAAAATATAAATCAGTAAAGATCATGAATGAATGTTGCGCTTCATAAAGACTAATGGAAGAGCATTGTGAAAATAAGAGAAATACCAGAGCGTTTGGCTATGGTATTTTTTCTTTGCTTTTTACGTAAAACAGACACAAAAAGATTGACATCATAGTGACTTTATTATATAATAAAAACGCTGTGTAAAATATACACAATCTAAATCTTTAAAGTGGCTTAACAAAGCCAATAAAATTTTTTAAAAAGAAAAAAGAAACACATGGATATGTGTGAAGGAAAGGAGAACCGCTAGATATGCCTACCATTCAACAGTTAGTCACAAAAGGAAGATCCACGAAAAATTACAAGTCAAAGTCACCAGCTTTAGGCTACGGATATAATTCCAAAGCAAAAGAAATATCCGTCTACAATTCCCCACAAAAACGTGGTGTGTGCACACGTGTAACGACCATGACACCTAAGAAACCTAATTCAGCATTGCGTAAATATGCTCGTGTTCGTTTATCAAATCAAACAGAAGTTACAGCATACATCCCAGGTATTGGACATTCACTGCAAGAACACAGTGTCGTCTTGATCCGTGGTGGACGTGTAAAGGACTTACCTGGTGTACGTTATCATATCGTACGTGGTACACTTGATGCTTCAGGTGTTCAAAACCGCGAACAAGCACGTTCAAAGTACGGTACTAAGAGACCGAAGAAAAAATAATTAAATGACAAATCATTCGAAAGGAAGAAGGTGAATCCATGCCTCGAAAAGGACACATCGCAAAACGCGACGTATTACCTGATCCGATTTACCAATCAAAGCTTGTAACACGCATTGTAAACACAATCATGTTAGATGGTAAAAAAGGAACAGCTCAAAGCATATTATATGGTGCTTTCAATCGTGTCAAAGAAGTTACAGGACGCGAACCCATTGATGTATTCAATGAAGCCATGGCTAATATTATGCCAGTATTAGAAGTCCGTTCACGTCGTATCGGTGGCCAGAACTATCAAGTTCCGGTTGAAGTGAGAGCTACACGTAAACAGACGTTAGGATTAAGATGGCTTATCAATTATGCAAGACTTCGCCATGAAAAAACTATGGAAGAAAAACTTGCAAAGGAGATTATTGATGCATCTCAAGGTTTAGGTGCTGCAGTGAAGAAGCGTGAAGACGTACACCGCATGGCTGAAGCGAATAAAGCATTCGCTCACTATCGCTGGTAGGAGGAGATATTATGCCTCGTCAATTCCCGCTTAATAGAGTTCGTAATATCGGTATCATGGCACATATAGATGCTGGTAAGACGACAACGACAGAAAGAATCTTATTTCATACCGGTAAAATCCATAAAATCGGAGAGGTACATGAAGGTGCAGCAACGATGGACTGGATGGCGCAGGAACAAGAACGTGGGATTACGATTACATCCGCTGCGACGACAGCGTTCTGGAAAAATCATAAAATTAACATTATCGATACACCAGGCCACGTCGATTTCACCGTTGAGGTGTCACGCTCACTGCGTGTACTAGATGGTGCAGTCACTGTACTCGATGCACAAGCTGGTGTTGAACCGCAAACAGAAACGGTTTGGCGCCAAGCGACAGATTATAAAGTGCCTCGTATCGTTTACATCAATAAAATGGACAAAACTGGTGCTGATTTTGCTTATGCTATCAAAACCATTCATCAACGGTTAGGTGTCAAGGCTGTCCCCATTCAATGGCCAATCGGTGCTGAAGCAGATTTCAATGGTATCGTCGACATCATCGAAAGAAAAGCATATCACTATGATGGTGGTGAAGCTGAAGATGCTGTTGAAATTGACATTCCAAAACAGCTTTTGAATATCGTTGAAGAAAAACGCATGGAACTCATTGAAGCGGTTGCCGATTTTGATGAAGATATCATGATTGCATTCCTTGAAGGAGAAGAGGTCTCAAATGATCAAATTAGAGCAGCTATTCGTAAAGGAACGCTAGCTGTCAAGTTCTTTCCGGTCATATGTGGCTCATCGTTTAAAAACAAGGGTGTCAAGCTGATGTTGGATGCTGTTGTCAATTATTTACCAGCACCAACAGATATCGAAGCTGTTGTTGGTCATAACGATGATGGTGAAGAAGTGAAATGCCATCCTAATGATAATGAACCATTCACGGCATTAGCATTTAAAGTGATGACAGACCCTTATGTTGGACGTTTAACGTTCTTTAGAGTCTATTCTGGGCATATCGATGCTGGTTCATATGTGACCAACACCAACAAGGACCAAAAAGAAAGATTTGGACGCATCTTGCAGATGCATGCAAACTCTCGTGAAGAAATCAAAGAGATTTATGCGGGAGATATCGCAGCAGTCGTCGGATTGAAAAATACAACAACCGGAGATACGTTGACAGTCGTCGGTGGCGATATCATCTTGGAATCGATGGTATTCCCTGAACCAGTAATCAATGTCGCCATTGAACCGAAGACGAAACAAGACCAAGATAAGATGAATATCGCACTTGTAAAACTTGCAGAAGAAGATCCAACATTCAAGACGTTTACTGATCATGAAACAGGTCAAACAATTATTGCTGGTATGGGTGAATTGCATTTAGAGATCATTGTTGATAGAATGAAACGTGAATTCAAGGTTGAAGCGAATGTCGCACAACCACAGGTTAGTTATCGGGAAACGATTGATCAATCTGCTGAAATTGAATCAAAATTCATTCGTCAATCAGGTGGTCGTGGTCAATATGGTCATGTCGTTATCAACTTTGAACCGAACCCCGGCAAGGGATTTGAATTTGTTGATAAGATTGTTGGTGGTGTTATTCCTAGAGAATACATCCCAGCTGTTCAAAAAGGTATCGAAGAAGCATTGCCTAATGGCATCATTGCTGGTTATCCAGTCATCGATATCAAAGCGACCCTGAAGTATGGATCATACCATGAAGTCGATTCATCTGAGATGGCATTCAAGATAGCTGCCTCCATGGCATTAAAAGAAACAAAATCAAAAGCAAACCCAGTGCTCTTAGAACCAATCATGGATGTAGAAGTCGTCACACCCAATGATTATGTTGGCAATGTCATCGGAGATATCACATCGCGTCGTGGACATCTTGAAAGTCAAGAAACACGCGGCAATGCTGTGTCAATCAGGGCATTTGTACCACTTGCTGAAATGTTTGGATACGCAACGAGTTTACGTTCAAACACACAAGGTCGTGCCAACTTCGTCATGCAATTTGCACGTTATGATAAGACACCGAAGTCTGTCATGGAAGAAATAATAAAGAAACGCGGTACGAATTAAGCGTACGCGCTTGCAAAAAATCAGTTTATCATATACAATATGTATGTAAAAAAACCTATAAAAATAATCGATATAGCATAAATTAGGAGGAACCATTAAAATGGCAAAACAAAAGTTTGAAAGAACCAAACCACACGTTAACATTGGTACAATCGGCCACGTTGACCATGGTAAAACGACGCTGACGGCAGCAATCACCACTGTGCTTGCATCAAAAGGCCTTGCTGAAATCAAAGATTACGCGTCAATCGACAGCGCTCCAGAAGAAAAGGAACGCGGTATTACAATTAACACTGCGCACGTTGAATATGAAACGGAAAACCGTCACTATGCGCACGTTGACTGCCCAGGACATGCTGACTATGTCAAAAACATGATTACTGGTGCTGCTCAAATGGACGGTGCAATTCTTGTTGTTTCCGCTGCTGACGGCCCAATGCCTCAGACACGTGAACACATTTTGCTTGCTGGTCAAGTTGGCGTACCTAAGATGGTCGTCTACTTAAATAAAGCAGACATGGTTGATGACGAAGAATTATTAGATTTAGTTGAAATGGAAGTTCGCGAATTGTTGACTGAATATGATTTTCCAGGAGACGATATTCCTGTGATTCGCGGTTCAGCACTCGGTGCATTGAATGGCGAAGAAAAATGGGTCAAATCTATTGAAGAATTGATGAAGGCTGTTGATGAATACATCGACACACCAAAACGTGAAACTGACAAGCCTTTCTTAATGCCAGTCGAAGATGTTTTCACGATTACAGGTCGTGGAACAGTCGCTACTGGTCGTGTTGATCGTGGCAAATTGAAAGTCGGCGATTCTGTTGAAATCGTTGGTATTCGTGACACAAAGACTACAGTTGTAACTGGTGTTGAAATGTTTAGAAAACTTCTTGATTATGCTGAAGCTGGCGACAACATCGGTGCTCTCTTAAGAGGTATCAACCGTGATCAAGTTGAACGTGGACAAGTTTTAGCTAAACCAAAGAGCGTACACCCACACTTTAAGTTTCAAGCTCAAGTTTACGTCTTATCAAAAGAAGAAGGTGGACGTCATACGCCATTCTTCTCAAATTACCGCCCACAATTTTATTTCCATACAACTGATATTACAGGTGTTATTACATTAGAAGAAGGCACAGAAATGGTCATGCCTGGTGATAACACATTGATGAATGTGGAATTGATTCACCCAATCGCTTTGGAAGAAGGAACGAAGTTCTCAATCCGCGAAGGTGGACGTACAGTTGGTGCTGGTTCAGTTGTTAAGATTACTGAATAAAGTTTAAGACAAACATTTTAAGAGGTCTATTTGACCTCTTTTTTGTTATGCTTATAGATTTAATTATGATTTAATGAAAAACAAATCATAAAGATGATAACCGCGATGTTTGTTATTAGTATGTGGTTTAATGGACCTCCTGTAGGAGGTCTTTTCTGCATAATGTGATTATGTAAAAATGACGAGAATGTGCTCCACATCATTAAATCATGCAAGATAGTGTTATAATATTATCGAGAATAGGAGATGATTTCATGATCGATTCGCATGCTCACTTGAACCTTGAAGACTTTGATAAAGATGTCGATATGGTCATCAAAAATGCTTTTGAAAATGGTGTTAAATCGATTATTGTGATTGGAATTGATGCAAAGACCAATAAAAAGGCGCTCTCGATTGTAGAACAATATGAAGGGCTCTACGCAACAGTGGGTATTCATCCGTCCGTCGCAGATGATGGTGGTGTTGAAACAATCGTAGATTATTTATCGCATCCTAAGGTGGTTGCTATCGGCGAATGTGGTATTGATCTTCATTGGCGACAAGATAATTTAAAACAACAGTTAGACATATTTGATCAACAGATTCGCTTAGCGATTGCATATGATTTACCACTTATCATTCACACAAGGAATTCATTCGCTGAAGCCTATCAAGCAGTTCTACCCTACAAGGGTAAAGTAAAAGGTGTCTTTCACTGCTTCAGCTCAGGATTTGAAGATGCATCTAAAGCGATTGATTTAGGATTTTATATTGGTATTGATGGTCCGGTCACGTTCAAAAACGGTAAGGAAGCAAAAGACGTCGCAACCCGTATACCCCTTAATCGATTACTGGTGGAAACAGATAGTCCATATTTGGCACCGATGCCACATCGCGGAAAGCGCAATGAACCGAAATATTTACCACTCATTGTTAAAGAAATTGCTTTACTCAGAGGATTGACTCTGATGGAAGTCATTCAACAAACGACTGCAAACGCAAAACAATTATTTCATTTAGGAGACTGATATTATGAAAAGAAAATTTACTGTATTACTCATGACCATTTTGATGGTATTTACGCTTGTCGCATGTATTGATACACGTGCTGAAGACGTATACGTATCACCGGTTACATATGAACAAATTCGTATCGAAATGCTGCAAAGCGTGGAACCTTCCGTAGTCGCGATACAAACGGATGGCGGTTTTGGTTCTGGTGTTATTTTCAATAAAGAAACAACCGCTACAGTCGGTGAGTATCTTTATTCCGTGTTAACCAATTATCACGTGATTGAAGATGGTGGTGAAATCAAAGTTTATTACGGTGATGAAACAACGGCTATTCCAGCACAGGATTACCAAGGTAGTATGTTATATGACATCGCGGTTGTTCGCTTCGTGACGAGTATTAATTTTCCCGCATTAGATATTAAACCGATTACTGAAAATATAACGACTGAAATTGTCTTAGGTCAAGACGTTTATGCGATTGGCACACCGAAGGATTTAAAGAATTTCAATTATGTGACTTCAGGTGTCGTCAGTCTTGAATCACAAACCTATAATGGTATCAACGGATTAGCAATCATGCATGATGCGGAATTGAATCCAGGAAACAGTGGTGGTCCATTGTTTAACCTTAATGGTGATGTCATTGCCATCAATGTTGCGAAAGATGCGTGGATTGCAACTGAAAATGGCGATATCGCAGCGGAAGGATTGAATTTTTCACTCAACATTAACACGATTGCTCCAGTGGTTAGAGGATTTGATGAAGCAGATTATATCGACATTGTTAGAGCGCCAAAACTTGGTGTAACAGTTGTTGAACTTGCTGATTATTTACAACAATATCCGGATAATGCGTCATTCTTCGAATCTGGAGCACACGGTGTTGTTGTCATCGGTTTTGATTATACAAGAAATGCTGCAAGTGTGCTTGAAGAACTCGACTTAATCGTCGCTGTTAATGATACTACGATCAATACGGTTGCTGACATTGCTGGTATTTTGAGTGGTGCTCAATTTGGCGATTCATTTAGCGTAACTATTGTTCGGTTAGAGGGTACAACATTTGTCACACACACCTATGATATTGAACTATCATGACCGGTAAAGAAATTTTCATATTGCTCGCTCAAAATGATTTGACTGTTGGATTTGCAGAAAGCATGACGGGCGGGTTGGCGAGTTATAAAATTGTTGAAAACCCAGGTGCGTCCAAAGTTTTGAGAGGTAGTCTGGTGACATATGCCGAATCTGTTAAATATGATGTGCTAGGTATTAATTATCGCTTTATTGAGGAACACGGTATCGTTAGTGAACCTGTGGCGAAAGCGATGGCGGAAAGTGTTCGTTTGGAACTTGGTGCGAACATCGGCGTCGGCATCACAGGTGATGCCGGTCCAACCTTGCAGTTTGGCTCTGATCAGAGACAGGTATTTGTCGCAGCGACCAATGGCAAAAAAACGCTTTGTGAAACGATTATTTTTGAACAAGAAACCCGTGTTCAAGCCATTGAAAAGGCTGTTTCTTTAGCGTATTCACTGATTCACAAAATGATTTTAGAAAACTGATGCGATACATTGTATTTCAAAGGGTTCTATGATATAATTATCTAGCATGAAAAATCCTTGTCTTTATACGAATAAAGACCACAGACCAGAAGGAGGTGGAAAAAGATGAAGAAATATGAAGTCATGTATATCATCCGTCCAACCGAAGAGAGCGAGAATATCAAAACGATTGTTAATAACTTTAATAATATATTCGTTAATTTGAATTCGGAAGTTCTTGAACTCAAGGAATTAGGACTGAAAGATTTGGCTTACGAAATCGATCATTACAAAAAAGGCTACTACGTGTGGCTACTCGTTAATGCGACGCCGGAAGCTGTTGCAGAATTCAACCGTGTCATAAGAATTACTGAGCAAGTAATACGCTACATTGTTGTGAAGGAAGGGGAATAACCGATGATTAATCGTGTGATTCTAGTGGGTCGCATCACCAAAGACCCAGAGCTTAAATCAACTCAATCAAACGTTAGTTTTGTTAACTTCACACTAGCCGTGAACAGACAGTTCGCAGATCAATCTGGTGAACGTCAAGCGGACTTTATCCAGTGCGTTGTATGGCGAAGACAGGCAGATAACCTTGCACAGTACATTAAAAAAGGCGCTTTGCTCGGTATCGAAGGACGTATTCAAACACGTACTTATGAAGTCGATGGCAATACGCGATATGTCACAGAAGTGGTTTGTGATTCTGTTCAGTTTTTAGAGTCAAGAGGAGATAACAGCGGAAATAATGATGAATACTCACAACCTGAGCCATCATCAAATGATAACGACGAGTTTTATGAGACAAGTAAACAACTCGCCGCAGAAGAAGATTTACCATTTTAACGAGGAGGAAACACACATATGGCAACATATCGAAATAATAAAGGCGGTGGCTTTAAGCGCCGTAAAAAAGTTTGCTATTTTACCCAAAACAAAGTTGAACATATTGATTTCAAAGATGTTGAATTATTGAAGAGATTTATTACCGACCGCGGTAAGATCTTACCAAGACGTGTGACGGGTACATCTGCCAAATGGCAACGTCCATTGGCGATAGCAATCAAACGTGCGAGACATATGGCATTATTACCATTTGTCAAAGACTAATTGAACCATAAAACCGCTGCTTTGGAAGCGGTTTTTCTTTAATCGATCAATTGAATAAAGTTATCATTATTGATATAATAATTGTAAAGTGGGTGAAACCGTGAAACGTTGGATTATCTTGGCGATTGCAATTGTCGTTTTTATCATAAGCGTCGTCGTTTATCTGCCTTATCTAAATTTAGCAACTGGTGCATCGATTGCAGCATTCGCCTTTTTCATTGTCGGTGCAGGTATGTTGTTTTTTGCGATTTCCATCGTTACAAGCGAACAAACGAGACATAAAATCGCTACCCTGCAAAACAGATTATCAATGTGGACGAAATTGTCATATCATGTATCGCAGGTTGGTGATGAGATTTTTAATGAACTGCCCATTGGTATTGTGGCCTGTGACGAAGATTTTGAAATCAAATGGGCAAACCCGCACGCGCAGACGATTTTTTCGAACCGTGTGACGGGTAGACGACTACAAGACGTCAGTGAAAAGCTTTTTGAAGCAACTAAAAATAGCAATACAGCATTCATGGTGCAAATCGAACAAAAGTATTATGATGTAACGTATCGTCCAGATTTAAAATTTTTCTATTTGTTTGATGTGACATCAAGAGAACAGGTCAGTCATCGCTATCATCAGCAAATCCCAGCGCTGGGCATCATTTATTTGGATAATTTGGAAGAATCATTATCGCTGCTTGATGTGTCGGAACAATCTTCACTACAGGGTGCATATTTAGCGGCTATTAATGACTGGGCTCATCAATATGATGGCTACTTAAAACCATATGATGATGATAAACTGGTTTTTATTTCTAATCGTTTAAATTTGGAATTAATGATTGAACACAAATTCGATTTGCTCGACAAGATCAGACAGATTTCTAATGATCACAAAGTCAGAATATCGGTCTCTATGGGGATTGCTAGTTGGGACATCAATTATGAAGAATTAGGTAGCTATGCACAGAATGCCGTAGAACTTGCTGAAAAACGTGGTGGTGATCAGGTTGTTGTTAATATTCAAGATCAAAAGATTGCATATTTTGGAGCAAAAAGCGATACTGCAATTAGAAGTTCAAGAGTTGGTGTACGCATCAACGCATTGACAGTCAAAGATATGATTGAAAAAGCAAATAATGTCTTCATCATGGCCCATGACGAAGCCGATCTTGACGCATATGGATCGATGCTCGCTATGTATTATATGGCGAAAGCGACGCATAAAAATGTTAAGTTAATTGTCAATGAAATCCAATTAGATAGAACGACGACAATGGTTTATCAAAGGGTCAAAGAAAGTTTACCTAATATCATCGAAGACACGATGACAAGCGACGAAGCTAAAGCGCATATCGATGATAAAAGCCTTTTGATTTTATTGGATACGCAAGCGCCTAATCTCGCGATGGCACCCGAATTATGTGAAACGAAAACGCCAAAGATTGTCATTGACCATCATCGTGCTGGGGATGAGGGATTCCATGCGAGTTTCGCGGTTATTGAACCCTCTGCATCCTCTACAATTGAGCTTTTAATCGACATGATGAGTTTTTATAATATGGCCGAAAGCAATATTCGAATCAAAGAGTTAGAAGCGTCTATCATGTATGGTGGCCTTGTGATAGACACCAATGATTTCGTGTATCGGACGACATCAAGAACATTTGAAATCGCATCTAAACTGAAAGAATTAGGTGCGGATCCGGCTGAAGTTAAGACTTGGCTCAGAAAAGATTATGTCAGAACGATGGAAATCAACAGGTTATTAGACCAAATGGAAATCATCGATGGTAGATTCGCATTCATTGTGACGACAGATATTTATGAAGATCGTGCACTTTTAGCACAAGTCTCCGAAGCAGCATTGCAAGTAAACGGCATCGATGCGGCTTTCACCATTGCGCGAATGGATGAATCAATGGTTGCTGTTTCGGCGCGAAGTTGGAAAAAAGTGAATGTACAAGTATTGATGGAAATGATTGGTGGTGGTGGTCACTTTTCAAGTGCAGCTGCACAAGTTAAAGAGACATCCATCATTGATGTTTATGAGAAATTGAAAGAATATGTAGCATTAGAATACGGTGGAGGAGAACAAATGAAGATTATATTGATCGAGGATGTTAAAGGCAAAGGCAAAAAAGATGAAATCATTGAAGTTGCTAATGGATATGGTCAATTTTTGTTGAACCAAAAGAAAGCTATTTTAGCGTCAGACGAAAACGTGGAAAAACTCAATAAAGAAAAAAATGAAGCGATTGCTGAACAAAAACGGCATATTGAATTGATGAAAAAGTTAAAATCGGAGATCGATGGTAAATCGATTACGATCGGCATTCAACTCGGCAAGGATGGCAAACAGTTTGGATCGATTACAACCAAGCAGATTGTTGAAGCTTTTCAGGAAGCCCACGACATTGTTATTGACCGAAAGAAGCTGGAATTGCAAAGTGAAATTAATTCGGTTGGTATCTATACGGCGTTTGTCACGCTCCATAAGGATATTAAAGCATCATTTGAAATTAACGTGGTTGAAAAATAGGTTTTTTTTGGGGATAACAAAAAATGTTTATAGAACAAAACGGTATTGCTATCTTGAATAGGGATTTGAAGAAATATTTGATAATCATTGATTAACACTCGAAATTGACGAGTGATATATGATATAATATGAGCACTTGTTAAGATTAAAAAAAGGAGATCAAATATGCCGAAGTCGCTACCTTACCACCAAGAGGCTGAACGGTCCGTTTTGGGAGCCATATTCTTGGATCCTAAGACACTGACTGCTGTTAAAGACCAATTACATAACGAAGACTTTTTTGAAGAGGCACATATGCTCACCTTTCAAGCAATGAAAGATGTCGATGACGCCAATTTGAAAGTCGATTTTGCAAGCGTCGCTGCGATGCTTGAACAAAATGGTCAGCTCGAGCGTGTCGGTGGTATGGCTTATTTGCTTGATTTATCGGATGCTGTGCCTTCAATAAGAAACTTGAATACATATATCGATCTTGTCAAAGATGGATCGCTAAAGCGTCAGGTCATCAAACTTGCTTCTGATATCGTTAACGAAGGCTATTTGAACGGTGAGAGTGCAGCCGATTATATCACACATGCCGAAGAGGAAATTTTCGCACTCGCACAAAAAAGAAAAACAACTGAATTCTCATTGCTCTCGGAAGTGATCATGGAAGTTAAAGAGAAGACAGAAAGAAACCGAAACCAAAAGGGTGGTATTACCGGTCTACGGACGGGTTATGATAATCTTGACCGCATCACCGCTGGGCTTCAACCAGAAGAATTAATCATTCTCGCTGCACGTCCATCCATGGGTAAATCAGCGATGGCGATGAATCTCGCGATGAATGTGTCAAAATTGAATAAAGAAGGCCATGCGGGTGTCGCTATTTTCTCACTTGAAATGAGCAATGAACAATTAGCTGCAAGAATGTTGAGTGCTGAAGCAAACGTTGAAAACAACAAAATCAAAACAGGTAGTTTATCAGCTGCTGAATGGCAACACCTAGAGGGTGGTATCCAAACGCTATCATTACTCAATATTGTTTTTGATGATTCGTCTGCTGTCACGGTGGCTGACATCAGAGCGAAATGTCGTAAATTGAAACAAGAAGAGAAATTAGATTTTGTCGTCATCGACTATTTACAACTCATCAAAGGGGATACAAAGTCAGGAAATCGGCAAGAAGAAGTTGCAAGGATTTCACGGGCATTGAAACAAATGGCTAGAGAACTCCATGTGCCAGTCTTAGCTTTATCACAATTATCACGTGACGTTGAAAAACGTGAAGATAAACGACCGGTGCTTGCTGATCTTCGTGAATCTGGATCGATTGAGCAAGATGCCGATATCGTGATGTTCTTATATCGTGGTGATTATTATATTCATGATGTCGCAAAGAAGACCGGTGATGTTGAACTGTCTATTGCTAAAAATAGGCAAGGGATTGCTGGCATTAGATTATCATTCAGATTTGATACGGAATATTCAAGGTTTGTTGCGAAAGAAGAACGTGAAGAATCTTATGGTGAATATAATTAATCAAACATTTTAATGTGTATCAGGCACATTATGTGTTATACTGTTTAAGTAGTTAGTACGAAACAGATTCTTTTAAGAGGCTGCTAGTTTATTTGCAAGCCTCTTTTTATATGAAATCAGAGAGAAAAAGGAAGTTTAAATGACATTTTATGAATTAGATATTAACCCACGAATCTTGAAGTCAATTGAAGAGAAGGGGTATGAATCACCAAGTCCTATCCAAGAACAAGCAATACCTTTATTGTTAGATGGAAAAGACATTTTAGGTAGTGCACAGACAGGCACGGGTAAAACATTAGCTTTTGCAGTTCCTATTTTGCAACACATCATGAATGATAGGATAAAAGAGCCTAAACATAAACAAGCGGCACTTATTTTAACACCAACAAGGGAATTGGCCAATCAAATTGGGCAAAGTTTTCGTGCATATGGTAAACATACTGGATTAAGACACACGGTCATTTACGGTGGTGTTTCACAAAAAAAACAGGAACAAGAAATTAGAAGAGGCGTTGATATTGTCATCGCGACACCTGGAAGATTACTCGATTTGTTAAGACAAAGAGTGATTAGACTAAACGATATCAAGTATTTCGTTTTGGATGAAGCTGACCGCATGCTTGACATGGGATTTATTGTCGATGTCAAAGAAATTGTTAAATACATGCATGAAAAAAGACAAACAATGCTGTTTTCAGCGACGATGCCAGCGGCGATTGCGTCACTAGCTCAGGAGATTTTAACTGAACCGGAACGAATTGCGATTTCACCAGTAACAGAAACCATTGAGCAAATCAGCCAACATGTTTATTTTGTCAGTAAGAAAGAAAAAACAGCGTTGTTGTTACATTTGATCAATGAGATGCAAATGGATAGTATATTAGTTTTTACACGCACAAAACACGGTGCGGATCATCTTGAAAAAGAATTAATCAAAGCGGGAATTAAGGCAGAGACGATTCACGGTAATAAGTCTCAAAATGCCCGTGAACGGGCATTGGCGAACTTTAAAAAGAGAAAAACACAAGTATTGGTTGCTACCGACGTGGCATCTAGAGGGATCGATATTAAGAATTTATCATTCGTGATTAATTATGATTTACCCGAAGAACCAGAAACGTATATCCACAGGATTGGTCGCACGGGTCGCGCAGGTTTATCGGGAGCCGCGATATCGTTTTGTGATGTGCTCGAAAGAAAACTATTAAAAAGTGTAGAACGGCATATTAAACAATCGATTAGTGTTGTTGGATATCATCCATATGCCCAACAACAACCAAAAGAAAAGATAGCTGTCCATAAAAAAAATCAACCTAAAAAGAAAAAGAAGTTTTATTATCAAGCCAATAAATCATATCAACCAATTAGACATAAAGCATAGAAAAAGCCCAGCGGGCTTTTTCATTTGTTACTTGATTTCAATTTGCTTTTTCGTTTCAACAATGGCTGCCTTTGGTGCTTTGATGGTTAGGATACCATCTTTTAGAGATGCTTCAATCTTTTCTTCATCTAATTCACCAAGGTTCAATGTCCGTTGCATCGCACTTTGTTTTCTTTCTCTGTGAATATAGTTTTTGTTTTTTTCTTCTTTGCTTTCTTCGTGATTGATTGATATGTTTAATAATCCATCATGATATTCTAGGTGAATATCTTGTTTTTTGATTCCTGGCATATCAGCCTCAATCAAGTAAGCATCATCTTTTTCTTCGACATCTACTTTGAATGTGTCATACCTAAGATTTCTAAATGGGAAGAAGTCATCTCTAAAGAAATCATCAATCAATTCGCGAAATGCATCGGGTTCATTGTTATTACGAATTGCACGTCCATTGAATGGCGTTACTCCAAACATAAACATACCTCCTTTATATGATTGGCACTCTATAGCATTGAGTGCTATTACACCTATATTATAGTACTGCTGAATCATGTTGTCAATATCATTTTTAATTTTTTTTAGTAAATATGAAATATGTGAAAAAATGGTTTAAGATAGCGTTGTAAAGTGATTGTTGTGTGCAAAATAAGCTGTTTTTCGGTTTAAAAGTTCTTTCGTGAACCGAGAATGCGTTGATATATATCTTCAAGAATTTAATGATAATTGGCACTTGAAATTCCTGCAGTTGATGTGGTATAGATCAATTTGAGCTATCATATAAAAGCATTTATATCTTGTATTCGCATCATGTTTAAAAGTGTTTTCTAGATAAGTGTGTTATGATTAAGGTGTAAAGAAAAGAGGATACACATGAAAATTCTAATTGCTGTTGGTTCATTTAAAGGATCAATATCTTCAATTGAAGTTGTTGAATTAGTAAGACAAACGCTAATGGAAAAAGATTATGAAGTCGAAACAGCACCCATCTCTGATGGCGGGGAGCATTTTTTAGATGTTGTAAAGAGTTATGTGGATGGAGATGAAGTACAGTGCTTATCATATGGACCATCTGGTGATATGATACAAGCAAGGTATTTATTTAATGATAAAGAAGCTTATATTGGGTTAGATGCCATTGCTGGTATGCGTGTTGCTAAGCATTTAAACCCACTCGAAAATACGACATATGGCGTAGGTTTGGCGATTAAGGATGCGATATCCAGAGGAGCAAGAAAAATTGTTTTAGGCATTGGTGGAAGCGCGACTAACGATGGTGGAGCAGGAATGCTACAAGCCATGGGATGCGACTTTTTTGATAAAAACGATTTGGTGATGACCAAACAGATGAATGGCCACATGATCGGTGATGTTTATCGGTTTGATGCATGGTTAATTGATCAGTTAATCAGTGGTACTAAAATTGTTGTCGCTAGTGATGTTAGAAATCCTTTATTGGGTGAAAATGGATGTGCACATGTTTATGCGAAACAAAAAGGAGCGAGCGATGAAGATGTCCTCACTTTAGAAAAAAACATGACACATTTTGCAGAAGTTGTTAATTGGCATTATCGAAAAGACTTATCCAATGTACCAGGTGCTGGAGCAGCTGGTGGTACTGGATTTGGTGCATTAACTATTTTGAAAGCAAAACTGGTAAGAGGTATCGAGTTAATTAAAGATTTATCAAATTTAGAATCTAAAATCAAAGAAGCGGACATCGTGCTTGTTGGTGAAGGCAAACTTGATAAGCAAAGTGATTTCGGTAAAGCACCAATCGCTATCGCTAAACTTGCAAAAGAAATGGGAAAACATACCATCGGTATCTTTGGTATTTCCGAACTTGAAAGACATGAGTATTTAGATGAGATCTATACGATTGTTCCCGACTATGCAGATGAAGAAACAGCGATCAAAGATGCTAAGACCTATATTAAAAAAATCATTAATGACATAGAAATTTTACCAGTCATTGTTTAATCATTTAAAATCCATAAAATAAAAGGTAAGTAAATGGAGGTTAAGCGATGTGTATTTTTTGTGATATTCTAAAGAATCAAAAATATGTTGTTTATGAAAATGATTTGGTATTTGCTATTTTGGATGAATATCCCGTCAGCAAAGGACATATCCTTATTATTACAAAACGACATGCTAAAGATTATTTCGATTTGACAAAACCTGAGAAAGAAGCGGTTGATGAAGCAATCATTTGGCTTAAGAACACGTTTGATCGGATGTATCATCCCGATGGTTATAATATTGGGGTGAACAACGGTGAAGTCTCAGGACAGACTGTCATGCATGCACATGTTCATTTAATTCCTAGATATAAGGGCGATGTAGATGATCCTAAAGGTGGGGTAAGAGGGGTTATCCCTGAAAAACAAGCGTATTAGAAAAGAACAACTGGAAACTGTTTTGTTTGATTTAAAAGTATATTAAATCTAAAATAGCAGAAGTGATAATTCATTTTTGTTCTTTCTTTATTTATAAAAGAGGTTTAAAATAGAATTTAGAAACATATCGGTCGAGTAAATATGGCAACATGGTGTTGTCTTTTTGGAATGAAAACATTTACTGATTAGGTTCATATCGTATTATGAGCACAATAGAGATGCTTGTATAGTCGCAAAATATAGTGAAAAACAGCCTATTTATGCGATAAAATGATTGTATTTTGGGGTACCAAAGATTATGAATATAGTGACAGTCTAACAACAACACATATTACTCTAGAAATAGAGG
>WOYI010767770.1_pt1 | contig 77579 bp, 69 predicted proteins | sample 6423411 | NCBI WGS metagenome assembly WOYI01 (sample SAMN13441803, study PRJNA592873) | oil field metagenome | biome: oil field; feature: oil-well bore; material: oil-contaminated soil; isolation source: oil-contaminated soil from oil-well borehole | place: Germany: Wietze | collected 2016-10-18 ...
CTAGTCACCGGATTATCCACCGGATAACCATTGAGTCGTTGCCCGTCAGGCGGCGACTGCTGGACGAAAGAAGATCCGTGCAGATGCAGGCCGCCGTTCCCGTGCGACCGGGTGCCACCCGATGACGTTTTACATCATCCGACGGTTCATCAACTACGCGATTCTCTCGCTGGTGGCGACGTGCATGGCCTACATCCTCGCGAGCGTGATCCTCGACCCGGCCGAGCGGTTCTACGGCATGAACCCCCGGCCGCCGCAGTCGTCCATTGATGCCTCGTTGAATGCGATGGGCGTGAACCCGGACGTTCCCGTTCTGGTCCGACTGTGGGAATGGCTCGTCAACCTCTTCACGCAGTTCTCGCTCGGTACGACAGTGGGCGGCCAGTCGGTGACCGCGGAAATCGTCGCCCGCTCGGGTGCGAGCCTGCGATTGCTGCTCATCGGTTCGGTCATCGGGGCGATTCTCGGCGTCGTGCTCGGCGTCTGGGGTGCGGTTCGTCAGTACCGCGTGAGCGACCAGATCGTGACGTACACGTCCTTTCTCGTGTTCGCGATGCCCACCTTCGTCATCGGTGTGCTTTTGATGATCGCCGCGACGGCATTCAACAACATGATCGGATCGCAGGCGATCCGCTTCACCGGCGAGTACACGGCCGGAATTTCTGGCTCGTGGTGGGATCTCGCCCTCGACCGCGCCGTCCACCTCCTGCTGCCCACCATCGCCCTGGCGCTCATCGGAGCGGCTTCGTACTCGCGCTACCAGCGCAGCGTCATGCTTGACGTTCTGGGGGCGGATTACATCCGCACCGCTCGTTCGAAGGGTCTTCAACGCAACACTGCACTCGTGCGACACGGCGTGCGTATCGCGCTCATCCCCATGACCACGTTCTTCGCGTACAGCTTCGGCACGTTGATCGCTGGATCGGCCATGCTTGAGATCGTCTTCAGCTGGCGCGGGATGGGCCAGTTCACGCTCGAGGCAGTATCCAAAAACGACATCAATGTGATGGCCGGCTCGACTCTGTACATCGCGGTTCTCGTGCTGCTGTCATCCACGCTCTCCGAGATTCTCTATGCCGCGCTCGACCCGAGAGTCAGGAGCTGAGATGACCACCACTCAGGAAGAGGCCGTCGAACGCTCCCTGCATTCAGACCTGGCCGTCGGACCAGCTCGTCGCCCGATGTCGCGCAACCGGCTGGTCTGGCTACGTGTGAGCGGGATGCCGAGGTTCTGGGTCGGCGCCTCCGTCATCGCCTTCGTCATTCTCTGGGCCTTCATCGGCCCCGCACTCTACGCATGGTCGCCGACGACCCGGGACCCCCTCAACATGAACATGGGCCCGACGCTTCTACACTGGTTCGGCACCAACGCGATCGGTCAGGATCTCTACGCGCAGACCCTTTCTGGATTGCAGAAGTCGCTCGTGATCGGTCTCATCGCGGGTCCCGCGGCGACGCTCATCGCCGCCGTCGTCGGCTCCACCGCGGGATATCTCAGTGGATGGGTGGACAACGTCATCGGCTGGTTCGTGCACCTGCTCTTGGTGATCCCCTCGTTCTTCATCCTGGTTCTGCTCAGCCCCATCTACAAGGGGCTCTCATGGGTCGCTCTGACGATCTTCCTCGCGATTTTCAGCTGGATGATCATGGCCCAGGTTGTCCGCAGTCAGACGCGCTCGTTGCGCAATCGGGACTTCGTGCGCGCTGCGCGTTACATGGGTATGCCGACGGGACAGATCCTGCGGCGCCACATCATCCCGAACATCGCATCGCTGTTGATCATCGATGCGACGCTGGGTGTTGTCTCGGCGATCATGGCCGAGACTTCGCTGAGCTACTTCGGCTTCGGTGTGCAGAAGCCCGATGTCTCCCTCGGCACCCTCCTGGCCGACGGGACGTCGGCCGCCCTCACTCGGCCATGGTTGTTCGTCTTCCCCGCTCTGGTGCTCATCATCTTGCTCTTCGCAATCAGTCTCATAGGCGACGCCCTGCGCGACGCGATCGACCCGACATCCGGAGCGAACCGTGGCTGAGCTCATCTCCCGCGGTGGACGGCCGCACGGCACCCCACTCCTCTCCGTGCGCGAACTGAGCGTCACTTTTCCGCAGCGCGGCGGCGATCCGGTCAAGGCTGTCCGCGGCATCTCTTACGACGTCTTCCCTGGGGAGTTCCTCGGCATCGTTGGAGAGTCGGGTTCGGGCAAATCGGTCTCGTCTCTTGCAGTGATGGGCTTGCTGCCCTCCACTGCGCAGGTCGAGGGTGCCATCGAGCTGGAAGGCCGCTCGCTACTCGATATGAACGACGCTCAACTCTCCCGCGTCCGTGGCAAGGAGTTGGCGATGGTCTTCCAAGACCCGCTGTCGGCGCTCACGCCGGTCTACACGGTTGGTCAGCAGATCGCGGAGGCGCTCCGCGTGCACGACTCGAAGCTCTCCATGCAGGCGGCAGAAGCACGCGCGATCGAACTTCTCAAGGTGGTCGGCATTCCAGACGCGCCTCGTCGCGCCCGTGCGTTCCCGCATGAATACTCCGGCGGTATGCGACAGCGCGCCATGATCGCGATGGCGATCGCGAACGACCCGAAGGTCATTCTCGCGGACGAGCCGACCACGGCCCTCGACGTGACGATTCAAGCTCAGATCCTCGACGTGCTCGAGAAGGCCAAGGAGATCACCGGAGCTGCCGTCGTGCTCATCACGCACGATCTCGGGGTCGTGGCCGGACATGCCGATCGAGTGGGCGTCATGTACGCCGGAAAGCTCGTAGAAATCGGCAGTACCGATCAGATCTTCCACAATCCGCACATGCCATACTCGATCGGGCTTCTCCGCTCCGTGCCGAATATGCTCACCGCCGGCAGCCACCGGCTTGTGCCGCTCGAGGGGCGTCCGCCGTCTCTGAACGGCCTGCCGACCGGATGCCCGTTCGCGCCCCGTTGTCCGATCGCTGTGGACGAATGTCGCTCGGTCGAACCTGCCCTTGCGGCACACGACCGGGGAGCCGAGCCTCTGCACCTGGCGGCTTGTATCCGCGCTGACGAGATCGTTCGCGGCGAGCTGAATCGCGCCGAAGTGTTCCCTCGGCCCGAGCCCTTGCCGTCCGAGAACATCGCCGATGCCGGCGATGAGGCCGTGATCGTTGTCGAGGATCTCAAGAGGCATTTCCCGTTGATGAAGGGCGCGATCTTCCCTCGCCGAATCGGCACGGTCCGCGCGGTCGATGGTGTCAGCTTCTCGCTGCATCCGGGGCGCACCCTCGGTCTCGTCGGGGAGTCGGGCTGTGGCAAGACCACCGCCATCCTCGAGATCATGGAGATGACCAAGCCACAGCACGGGAAGATCACTATCCAGGGCAAGGACGTCGCGACGCTGTCCCGCAACGAGCGGCACGATTTGCGCAAGGACGTTCAGATCGTCTTCCAAGACCCGATGGGTGCGATCGACCCGCGCCTTCCGATCGGTGAGGTGATCAGCGAGCCGCTCCTCGTTCAGGGAGCCTCAAAGCAGGACCGGGACCAACGGGTTGTGGAGCTTCTCGAACTCGTCGGACTCGACCCCGCGATGGCCGATCGCTACCCTCATGAGTTCTCCGGTGGGCAGCGACAGCGCATCGGCATTGCCCGTGCGCTCGCAACCGACCCTTCGGTCATCGTGCTCGATGAGCCGCTGTCCGCGCTGGACGTGTCGATCCAGGCTGGCATCATCAACCTTCTCGAGGACCTCAAGCACCGGCTCGGTCTCTCGTACGTCTTCGTCGCGCACGATCTTGCGGTCGTCCGCCAGATGGCCGACGATGTCGCCGTCATGTATCTGGGTGCCGTCGTCGAGCAGGGGCCCATCGGTGACGTCTTCGGGAACTCCCGGCATCCGTACACGAAGGCGCTCACCTCCTCGGCGCCGATCCCGGATCCACGCATTGAGCGTGGTCGAGCGCGGATTCTTCTGCATGGCGATCTTCCGAGCCCGACGCAGGAGATCAGCGGCTGCCGGTTCCGAACCCGGTGCCCGCTCTACACGATGCTCGACTCGTCGCGGCAGGAGCGGTGCCGCGACAACGAGCCCGCACTGTTGCCGCACGGCAGCGTGCGCGTGGCCTGCCACCACGTCGACCAGTCGGCGCTCGTCGATATCGTGGCTTCGTCCGAGACGGCCACCACACTGTGAACTCCCTCGTCGCGGCACCGCGCAACGAAGGGCCCCAAAAAAAATCGAGAGGAACGATCACATGAGAAATCAGAGTGCGAGGGCGCTCGGCTCTTTGGCGATGCTCGGCGCTGCGGCGCTCATCGTCACGGGCTGCGCAGCCGGAAACACCGGCAGCAGCTCAGGCTCGGCGACGGACACCGACGAACTTCCCGCCACCGCTTGGGTGCGAGCAGACGCCGCCGATGTTCAGGACGGCGGGACACTGACCCTGGCGGTGAGTTCCCTTCCCGTCCAGTTCAACATCAACGAGGTCGACGGCAACGAGTCCGACACCGTGGACATCGTCGCTGCCACAACCGGTGGCCCGATCATGGTCGAGGAAGATGGCACTCCCGTAGTCGATGAGAACTACGCGAGCTCCGCCGAAGTTACGAGCGACGACCCTCAGGTCGTGGAGATCAAGCTCAATCCGGACGCAGTGTGGGAAGACGGCACGCCGATCACGGTCGCCGACTACCAGGCCTTCTGGGCTGCACAGAACGGCTCCAACGAGGCGTACACGCCCGCATCCACCGCGGGATTTGAGGACATCTCGTCGATCGAGCAGGGCACCGACGAGTTCGATATGCAGGTCACCTTCTCGTCTGTCTACGCCGACTGGCAAGCCCTGTTCACCGGCGGCCTCCTGCCCGCAGAGATTTCCAGCGACCCTGAAGCGTACAACAACGGCTACCGCGAGACGGCTGTTCCATCATCCGGACCGTTCCGCATCTCGAACATCGATGTCACGGGCCAGGTCGTGACGCTCGAGCGCAACCCTGCGTGGTGGGGCGAGACACCCAAGCTCGAGACAGTCCTCTACAAGGCCGTGAGCCAGGACCAGCAGGGCGCGTCCTTTGCGAACAGCGAGATCGACGCACTGTACATCTCGGCCAACGCTGACCTCTACCAGACCGCACAGACTCGCTCGGATGCCGAAATCCAGACCTCAGGCGGTCTCACCTGGACCCACGTGACCATGAACGCGAAGTCGGGCCCCCTTGCAGACGTAAACGTCCGCAAGGCCGTCGCCTCGATCGTGAACCGAGAGGGCATTGCCGCTTCGGCGAACACGCCCGTCGACGCCCCGCCGGTGACCCAGGGCGACTACATCTTCATGCCCGGCCAGAACGGGTACGAGGACAAGGCGCTGCCGTACGACCCCGAGGCAGGCAAGCAGTTCCTCGAAGACGCCGGTTACACCCAGGAAGGCGACACCTGGACCAAGGACGGCGAGCAGCTCAAGCTCAGCATCACGGTTCCAGCTGACACGGCTACGAACATCCAGCGTTCTGAGCAGGTCCAGGCCGACCTGGGCGACTTCGGCATCCCCGTTGAGCTGACAACCGTGCCGGCGCAGCAGTACTTCAGCGACTATGTCATCCCGGGCAACTTCGAGATGGTGTCGTTCTCATGGGTCGGTACGCCGTTCCCGATCTCGTCGTCTGAGGCGCTGTTCTACCCACTGGACTCGGAGTCGAACTTCACGGGCACCACCGACGATCGACTGGGTGATCTGTACGACCAGGTCAACTCGGAGCTTGACCCGGCCGCGCGCGTCGAGATCGCCAAGCAGATCAACGATGTGATCTGGGAGTACGTTCCGATGTTCCCGCTCGCACCACTGCCGAACGTGTACGCGGTCAAGGATGGACTCGTCAACTGGGGTGCCACTCAGTTCGAGTCGATCGACTGGACCACGGTTGGCTGGGCGATCAGCTGATCAGCTGATCAGCTGATCAGCTGATCACGCAGGAATGCGGGGCGGCCTCCTTCGGGAGTCCGCCCCGTTGCGCTCGCTGCGCCGCCGGGCGACCCCCAAGGAACCCTGCGGTACGCTGGAGGGGCGCACGTCTGCGTTTCCGCGGACAGCGATCGACTTTCTCCCCCACCTGGCAAGGACACATCCATGGCGCACGCCCTCCGCTCGGATCTTCGCAACGTCGCGATCGTCGCGCACGTCGACCATGGAAAGACCACGCTCGTCGATGCGATGCTCCGCCAGACCGGCTCGTTCGGCTCCCATGAGCACATGGAAGAGCGTGCCATGGACTCGAACGACCTCGAGCGCGAAAAGGGCATCACCATCCTCGCCAAGAACACGGCGATCACGTACTCCGGCATCCACACCGACACTCCGGTGACGATCAACGTCATCGACACTCCCGGCCACGCCGACTTCGGCGGCGAGGTCGAGCGCGGGCTGTCGATGGTCGACGGGGTTGTGCTGCTCGTCGACGCAAGCGAGGGCCCCCTGCCGCAGACGCGCTTCGTCTTGCGCAAGGCGCTCGAGGCGAAACTGCCCGTCATCCTGCTCGTGAACAAGACGGATCGCCCGGACGCTCGCATCGCCGAGGTGGAGGAAGAGTCGCACGACCTGCTGCTGGGCCTTGCATCCGACCTCGTCGACGACGTGCCCGACTTGGATGTCGACGCGCTGCTCGACGTGCCGGTGGTCTATGCCTCCGGTCGCGCCGGCGCCGCATCGCGCACTCGCCCCGACAACGGCTCGCTGCCCGACAATGCCGATCTCGAGCCACTGTTCGAGGCGATCCTCGAGCACGTGCCGGCCCCCGCCTACGACGATGCGGCGCCGCTGCAGGCGTGGGTGACCAACCTCGACTCGAGCCCGTTCCTCGGGCGCCTCGCGCTGCTGCGCATCTTCAACGGCACGCTGAAGAAGGGCCAGACCGTGGCCTGGGTGCGCGCAGACGGCTCGACGAGCAATGCCCGCATCACTGAGCTGCTGAAGACCCGCGCCCTCGAGCGCTATCCCGCCGAATCCGCCGGACCCGGAGACATCGTGGCCATCGCGGGCTTCGAGGACATCACGATCGGCGAGACCATCGCCGATCCCGACGACGTGAGGCCGCTGCCGGCGATCACGGTCGACGACCCCGCGATCTCGATGACCATCGGCACCAACACCTCCCCGCTGATGGGCAAGGTCAAAGGCCACAAGCTCACGGCGCGCATGGTCAAGGATCGCCTCGACCGGGAGCTCATCGGCAATGTGTCGCTGAAGGTCGTCGACATAGGGCGACCGGATGCCTGGGAAGTGCAGGGCCGCGGTGAACTGGCCCTTGCGATCCTCGTCGAGAACATGCGCCGTGAAGGCTTCGAGCTCACGGTCGGCAAGCCGCAGGTGGTCACCAAGAAGATCGACGGCAAGACCTACGAGCCGTTCGAGCACCTGACGATCGATGCCCCCGAGGAGTACCTCGGCGCGATCACCCAGCTTCTCGCGGCCCGCAAGGGACGCATGGAGAACATGACGAACCACGGCACCGGCTGGGTGCGCATGGAGTTCATCGTCCCCTCCCGCGGACTCATCGGTTTTCGCACCGAGTTCCTCACGACCACACGCGGCACCGGCATCGCCAACGCACTGGCCCACGGTTACGAGCCGTGGGCGGGGCAGATCTCGACACGTCAGAACGGATCGATCGTCGCCGACCGCACCGGCGTGGTCACGCCGTTCGCGATGATCGCGCTCCAGGAGCGCATGTCCTTCTTCGTGCAGCCCACTCAGGAGGTCTACGAGGGGATGGTGGTCGGCGAGAACTCGCGTGCGGATGACATGGACGTCAACATCACGAAGGAGAAGAAGCTCACGAACATGCGCGCCGCGAGCTCGGACACCTTCGAGTCGATGACGCCACCGCGCCTGCTCACCCTCGAGGAGAGCCTCGAGTTCGCCCGCGACGACGAATGCGTCGAGGTCACCCCCGAGGTCGTCCGCATCCGCAAGGTCGACCTCGATGCCACCTCGCGCGGCCGCGCCGCGGCGCGCCTGAAGCGTCAGGACGCCGGCGCCTGAGCGCGGTTCGAAGACCGGTCAGGCGCGGAGGATCTTCGACATCGCCTTGCCGCGTGCGACCTCGTCGACGAGCAGATCGAGGTAGCGGACCTTCTGCATGAGGGGGTCGTCGATCTCCTGCACGCGGATGCCGCAGATGACCCCCGTGATCAGGGCCGCGTTCGGGTTCAGCTGCGCAGAGGCGAAGAAGTCCTCGAAGGTCGTGCCGCCGGCGAGATGGGCGTCGAGTTCCGCGGGGGAGTATCCGGTCAGCCACCGCGTGACCTCATCGACTTCTGCCCTGGTGTGGCCCTTGCGTTCCGCCTTCGCGACGTAGTGGACATAGACCGACGCGACGCTCATGCCGAAGATCCTGCTCATGACTGCCAGGGTAGCTGGCGAGTCAGCCGAGCGGCCGCGATGAACCCTCCGTCAACGGGCGCCGACGTATGATCGGCGGGTGAGAACGCACCTGGCACGCATCGGCACCTGGGCCGTCTCCCTCGTGATCGGCATCGTCTACGGCATCGCCGGGACGATCGGTCAGGCAGCTTCCGGGGGATGGTTCCCGCTGGGGCTCGTCGTCGCACTGATCGGCGTCGGCGGTCTGCTGGCGGCCGTTCGGCTGCTGACGGATGACCGTTGGACGACGCTGGCAACCGCGGTGGGTGCGATGCTTTCGACTCTCGTGTTCTCGGGCAAGGGTCCGGGAGGCTCGGTCGTGGTGCCGGCGCCCGCGGAGGGTGCGCTGTCGACGGGGATCGTCTGGACCCTCGCGGTGCCGATCATCGCGGCGGTCGTGATCGCCTGGCCGAAGCTTCCCGCCGGCGGGATGCCGGCGGATGCGGTCGAGCGGGGTGCCTGAGCCCTGGGACGCTCGGACCACGAACTAGACTGGACGGCGTGACGTATGTGATCGCGCTCCCGTGCGTGGATGTGAAGGATCGAGCCTGTATCGACGAATGCCCCGTCGACTGCATCTACGAGGGCGAGCGCTCCCTCTACATCCACCCCGACGAGTGCGTCGACTGCGGCGCGTGCGAACCTGTGTGTCCCGTCGAGGCGATCTACTACGAAGACGACCTTCCGAGCGAATGGCAGGACTACTACACCGCCAACGTGGAGTTCTTCGAAGACATCGGCTCGCCGGGCGGAGCGGCCAAGGTGGGCGTGATCGCGAAGGATCACCCGGTCATCTCGGCGCTTCCGCCGCAGACCCACTGATGGCGGTCCGCGACCTCGACGACTATCCGTGGGATGCCGTCGCGCCGTATGCGCAGACCGCTCGCTCGCATCCCCGGGGAATCGTCGATCTGTCGATCGGGTCTCCTGTGGACCCGGCGCCGGAGGTGGTGGTCGCGGCGATCGCGGCGTCTGCGGACGCGCACGCGTACCCCCAGACGGCCGGCACATCCGCTCTGCGGGAGGCGATCGTCGCGTGGTACGCCCGTCGCCGCGGCGTTCCGGGGCTCACAGTCGATGAGGTGCTGCCGACGGTCGGATCGAAGGAGCTCGTGGCGCTCCTGCCTCTGCTCCTGGACATCACCGTCGGCGACATCGTCGTGCATCCGCGCGCGGCGTATCCCACGTACGCGGTCGGCGCGCGCCTGGTCGGGGCGACGCCGGTGGCCGCGGATGATCCGGCCGAGTGGCCCGAGGGTACCAAGCTCATCTGGTTGAACTCGCCGGGCAATCCGGATGGTCGCGTGCTGGGCGTCGACGACTACCGCGCCGCCGTGGCGCGCGCACGTGCGCTCGGTGCGGTCATCGCCTCGGACGAGTGCTACGGCGAGCTCGGCTGGGATGGCGAGTGGGCGTCGGCCCCGGTGCCCAGCATCCTGGATCCGCGCGTCACGAGCGGTGTGAGGACAGGCCTGCTGTCGGTGTACTCGCTGAGCAAGCAGTCCAACCTCGCCGGGTATCGTGCCGCGTTCGCCGCGGGCGATTCCGCGCTGATCGCCCGCCTGCTGACGGCACGAAAGCACCTCGGACTCATGGTGCCGGGCCCCGTGCAGGCTGCGATGACGGCGGCACTGGGTGATGACCGGCATGTGCGGGCACAGAAGGAGCTCTACCGCGCTCGTCGTGCGGTGCTGCGCCCTGCGCTCGAGCGGGCCGGTTTCCGCATCGACCGATCCGAGGGGGGTCTGTACCTCTGGGCGTCCGAGGGCGACGACGCGTGGGTCAGCATGGGGCGGCTCGCGAAGCACGGCATCCTGGCCGGTCCGGGACACTTCTACGGTGCGCACTTTCCCGACCACGTGCGGTTCTCGCTCACGGCGAGCGACGAGCGTATCGCCGAAGCGGCGCGACGACTCGCCGGTTCGTAGCGATCCTCCTACATAAGGGGGCATCCTTTGGGTCCGATCGGAGTAGGCCCGAGCGGCCACTAGGCTGTAGGGACTCAGAGAACGCTAGGAGGCTTCGTGAGCGAGACGGGCAACCCCCAGACGGCCACTGTCACTGTCGGTGACAAGACCGCCCAGCTGCCGATTCTGGCAGGTTCCGAAGGGGTTCCGAGCGTCGACTTCTCGACGTTCACGAAGCAGACCGGCCACACGAGTCTGGATTACGGCTTCGTCAACACCGCCGCGACCAAATCCGCGATCACCTACATCGACGGCGACGCGGGGATTCTCCGCTACCGCGGGTATCCGATCGAGCAGCTCGCCCAAGGCAGCACCTACCTCGAAGTGGCGTGGCTCCTGCTCTACGGCGATCTCCCCACCGCCGACCAGCTCGGCGACTGGGATGAGAAGATCCGTCACCACACCCTGCTGCACGAGGACCTGAAGCGCTTCTTCTCGGCGCTGCCGCACACGGCGCACCCGATGTCGGTGCTCTCGGCGGCCACGGCCGCCCTCTCGACCTACTACGAGGACCAGTCCGACCCCAACAACCCCGAGCATGTCGAGATGAACACGATCCGACTGCTCGCGAAGCTGCCCGTGATCGCGGCGTATGCGCACAAGCGGAGCGTCGGTCAGGCGTTTCTCTACCCCGACAACACGCTGAGCTTCGTCGACAACTTCCTCAAGCTCAACTTCGGCAATCTCGCCGAGGTCTATCAGGTCAACCCCGTCACCTCGCGCGCGCTCGAGCGCCTGCTGATCCTGCACGAGGACCACGAGCAGAACGCCTCGACCTCGACGGTGCGGCTCGTGGGATCCACCGGAGCGAACCAGTTCTCGTCGATCTCGGCGGGGATCAATGCCCTCTATGGTCCGCTGCACGGCGGCGCGAACGAAGCTGTGCTCGACATGCTGGCGCGCATCCGTGACTCCGGTGAGAGCGTTGAGCGCTTCGTCGAACGGGTCAAGAACAAGGAAGACGGAGTCAAGCTCATGGGCTTCGGCCACCGCGTCTACAAGAACTACGATCCGCGCGCGAAGCTCGTCAAGGAGTCCGCCGACGAGGTGCTGAACGAGCTCGGGGTGCACGATCCGCTGCTCGACCTCGCGAAGGAACTCGAGGAGATCGCACTCAAGGACGACTACTTCCGCGAGCGCCGGCTGTATCCGAACGTGGACTTCTACACCGGCGTGATCTACAAGGCGATGGGCTTCCCGACGCGCATGTTCACGCCTCTCTTCGCGATCGGGCGCCTTCCGGGCTGGCTCGCGCACTGGACCGAGATGCAGAACGACCCGCAGACCAAGATCGGTCGCCCTCAGCAGCTGTACACCGGCGCCGGCGCGCGGGACTACCCCGGGGCCTGACCGGCACGGGGTCGGCCTGCGGATCCGGTGCCGCGCCTCGCGCGGCAGGCGGTGCGTGGGATGATCGAGGGATGAGCCATGACCTCCTCGCGGGCCCCCGCGGGCGTCGTGTCTGCCTCGAGATCGCCCGCGAAGCCGACTCGCGGGTCAGGGAGGCGCTGTTCGATCTGGCCTACAACGCCGATGTCGCCGCGGGTGCGCCCGTCGTGCGCTTCGGGTGGACCGGGGATGCAGTCGCCTTCGAGTCCGGCGGGCCGGTGCATGCGGCGGCGACCCTCGGAGACCTCGCCTCGCTCATCCGCGAGCTGCCGCAGCTCGAGGTGAGCGCCGCCGCGCTCGACGAGGCGCTGCGGTGTTCGGTCGACGCCGCACGGTATTGGCAGGAGCCGGACGGTGCGGACATCGTGGCCGCAGATCTCGGCGTCCTCTCGGCGCTCGGCGGGGTCGCCGCGCAGGTGAGCGCGCACTCCGCTGCGGCGTGGTGGAGGCGCGCCCGGACCGCCGACCAGTGGGCGATCGAGTTCGATCCCGTCGGTGACGCGTCGCCGTTCGGACTGCCGCTCGACGCCGCGACGCGCTGGAGTGCGTCCACCCGAGCGGAGGAAGAGCGTGCCGCGCGGGAGCGACCGGAGGATCCGACCGCGATGTTCAGCGGTAACTGGTGGTCGCACCCGTGGGGTGCGCCCCACACGACAGGCGAGCGGCCGGATGGGCTGCCGGCCGGCATACCGTTCGTCGAAGACGGATTCGGGTGGACGCGTGCCGTGGCGATTCCGGTTGCGGGTGCCGGGCGGACCCTTGAGATCCGCTCCGAGGCGGATTGGGCGCACCTGTGCGCACGGTATCCACTGGAGGTCACCGCGAGCAGGCGTCACGACTGGTACCGCACGACCGGGCGCGCGGGGCGGTGGCTCCTGCCGGACTGGGGTCGCGTCGCCGGCGAATGGGATGCCGTGCACCTGACGACCTGGTGCTACCTGACCGCTGCGACCCGGGAGATCGTCGTGGACGACGAGTACTCGTCCGTCATCGGCGGATGGGGCCCCGACGAGACGTACTGGCTCACCGGTCTCGTGCGGCCGGGTATCGCCCCCCGCGTGATCTGGACTGCCGAGGAGCCGGTCGGTCCCTGGCGGCGCGGCTGACGGACGCACCGCGAACGGACGATTTCGGACACTGTCACCGGATCGCCTACTTCCCGGCGAGGAGACTCCCCACGAAATCCGGCACATAGTTCTGCAGCTCGCGCGGCGGGCGCTGGTACCCGTGGGAAGCCGGCCGCGGCGGGATCTCGATCGGCTCGCGCTCGACCAGCGTGTAGGGGATCTGCGAGAGAAGATGGTGGATCATGTTGATCCTCCCACGGCGCTTGTCCTCGTTGTCGACCTCGTGCCAGCGTGCCTCGGGGATGTCGGTGTGCACGAACATGGCATCCTTCGCGCGCGAGTAGTCCTCCCATTTGGTGATCGAGAGGACATCGTTGGGCGAGAGCTTCCAGCGCCGCATCGGATCGTCGTTCCGGGAGCGGAATCGTCTTTCCTGCTCGACGTCTGAGACGCTGAACCAGTACTTCAGGAGCAGGATGCCGTCCTCGACCAGCATCCGCTCGAAGACCGGCGCCTGACGCAGGAACCGGTGGTATTCGGCGTTCGTGCAGTAGCCCATGACGCGTTCGACCCCGGCGCGGTTGTACCACGAGCGGTCCATCAGCACGATCTCGCCCGCGGCGGGAAGGTGTGCGACGTAGCGCTGAAAGTACCACTCGCTCTTCTCGCGCTCGGTCGGGGTCGGCAGCGCGACGACGCGGGTCACCCGGGGGTTGAGGTACTGTGAGACGCGGCTGATGGTCGAGCCTTTGCCGGCGGCATCGCGGCCCTCGAAGATCACGACGACGCGGGCGCCGGTGTCCTGCACCCAGGCCTGCATGTCGACCAATCGCGCCTGCAGCGCCTTGATCTCGCGCTCATACAGATTCTTCGGCATCCGCTCGCTCATGCCCCGAGCGTACCCGTCAGGCGTGCAGGGCCTCGTTCAGCGTGACGCCGACCCCCGAGCGGCGGACCGCTTCGATCGCGCCGGTGATCGAATTGCGACGGAACAGGATGCCGTTCTGTCCGGACAGCTGAGCGCCCTTGACAACGGGTCGCGTGCCGTCGTCAAGCGGCGGCTCGGACGCGAGCGAGATCTTCGACCCGGCCGTGACGTAGAGGCCCGCCTCGACGACGCAGTCATCGCCGAGCGAGATGCCGATGCCCGCATTGGCGCCGAGCAGCGTCCGTGCGCCGATCGACACCCGGTGCGCGCCGCCGCCGGAGAGGGTTCCCATGATCGAGGCGCCACCGCCGATATCGCTGCCGTCGCCGACGACGACGCCCTGCGAAACACGGCCCTCGACCATCGATGCGCCGAGGGTGCCGGCGTTGAAGTTGACGAAGCCCTCGTGCATCACGGTCGTACCCGGGGCGAGGTGGGCGCCCAGGCGAACACGAGAGGCATCGGCGATGCGCACGCCCGTGGGCGTGACATAGTCGGTCAGTCGCGGAAACCTGTCGAGCCCCTGCACCTGGATGCCGGCGCGCATCAGGCGACCGCGCAGTCGGGCGGCATCATCCGGGTGGACGGGCCCGGCATTGGTCCACGCCACGACCGGCAGGTGCGCGAAGACTCCCGCGAGGTTCAGATCGTTCGGCGCGACGAGCAGATGAGACAGCGCGTGCAGGCGCAGGTAGGCATCGCTCGTGCCGGTGGGTGCGGCATCCAGATCGACATCGACGATGACCACTTCGGTGCTCACCTCTCGACGCTCATCCGCGCCCACGAGCGGGTCGAGCTGCGACGTGTCGACCTCCTCGGGGGAGCGGCCGAGAGCCGGCGCGGGAAACCATGTGTCCAACACCGTGCCGTTCTGCGAAATCGTCGCCAGTCCCGCGCCCCACACCCACCGCTGCACTGTCACCACACCAGGGTAGCGGGCGACCCGGCTCGATAGACTCGGGGCCATGCCGCCGCTCGACCTCACCTCATCCGCTGTCGACCTGACGCGCACGATCTGCGACATCCCGAGCGTGTCAGGGGAGGAGCGGCTGCTCGCAGACCTGATCTTCGATGCCATGACCGCACTCGGGCACCTCGAGGTCCATCGCGACGGCGACACGATCGTCGCGCGCACGCACCTCGGACGCGCGCAGCGTGTCGTGATCGCGGGGCACCTCGACACCGTCCCGATCAATCGGAACCTCCCGACCCGGGGCGCAATGATAGACGGCGAGCCGCACATCTGGGGACGCGGCACCGTCGACATGAAGGCCGGCGTCGCCGTGCAGCTGAAGCTGGCCGCGGAGCTCGTCGAACCTCGCGTCGATATCACGTGGATGTGGTACGACCATGAAGAAGTGGACGCCGACCTCAACGGTCTGACGCGCCTCGCCGCGGCGCGCCCCGATCTGTTCGCCGGCGACTTCGCGATTCTGGGAGAGCCCTCGGGCGGCCAGGTCGAAGGCGGATGCAACGGCAACCTCCGCGCCATCGTCCGCACCCACGGCGTCCGTTCGCACAGCGCGCGTTCCTGGATCGGGGAGAACGCGATCCACAAGGCCGCCCCGGTCCTCGCGCGGCTCGCGGAGTACCGCGCGCGTGAGATCGACGTCGAGGGCCTCGTGTACCGGGAGGGGCTCAACGCGGTGCGCATCGGCGGCGGTGTCGCCGGCAACGTGATCCCCGACCTGTGCGAAGTGGAGGTCAACTACCGCTTCGCGCCCAGCCGCACCGTGGAGCAGGCCTCCGACCATGTGCGCGATGTTTTCGCCGGCTTCGACGTCGAGATCGTCGATCGCGCGGCCGGCGCGCGGCCGGGCCTCGACGCCCCGCTCGCGCAGGAGTTCGTCGCGGCCGTCGGAGCCGTGCCGCGCCCCAAGTATGGGTGGACCGATGTCGCGCGCTTCTCGGCGATGGGCGTGCCCGCGGTCAACTACGGTCCCGGCGACCCGCACCTGGCCCACCACGACGAAGAGCGCGTCCCGGTCGCGCAGATCGAAGACGTCGAACGCGGCTTGCGGGCGTGGCTCAGCGCGTGACCGTTCGCGCTCGGCGCTCTGCGGCGCCGGCTGCGCTGCGCGTCGCGATCGTCTACGTCATCGCGCGCCTGATCACGACGGCGTTCCTCTTGATCGCCGCCGCGTTGTCGGGCCCGGAGTCGCGCTTCGGCGCCGATGCGACTCTCGGATCGCTGTCGATGGGCTGGGACGGTCAGTGGTACTGGCTCGTGGGCACGACGGGCTATCCTGCCAGGCTACCGCTGGATGATGCCGGAGCCGTCGCCCAGAACGCGTGGGCGTTCATGCCGCTGTATCCGGCGCTGTCGCGCGGGTTGAGCGTCGTGCTCGGGTCGTACCCGATCGCGGCGGTGCTGCTCGCCCTGGTCGCCGGATACGTGTCGACTCTGGTGCTGTTCCATCTGCTGCGCGAGCGGATCGACGCCACCTCTGCGCTCTGGGCCGTCGCCCTGTTTACTGCCGGACCCATGGGCGCGCTGTTTCAGATGGGCTACGCCGAGACGCTCTTCTTGACCTGGCTGTTCCTCGCCCTGTGGGCGCTCGTGCGGCGCAGATTCGGTTGGCTGTACCTGCTGATCCCGCTGCTCGGCTACACGCGACCCGGTGTCCTCGCGTTTGCGCTTCTGCTGGGTCTCTACGGGCTGCACCGGTGGTGGCGGCGACGCGTCGACCCGCTACCACCCGCTCACATGGTCCACATCTTCGCCCTCGGCGCGCTCGCGACAGCGGTGGGGTTCTCATGGCAGCTGATCGCGGGTGCCGTGACAGGGGATCCTTCCGCATACCTGGACACCGAGCTCTCTTGGCGGCAGAGCTGGACGGGGGAGGACGAGAGCGGGTTCGTTCCGTTCTCGGGCTTCATCGAGGCCGCGGTGATCTGGTTCCGCCTGTGGGGACTTCCCGAGGTGTTGGGCTACGTCGCTCTCGCTCTGGTGGTCGCCGCCGCGACGGCCGTGCTCATGTTCTCGCGACACGTGCGCCGACTCGGACCCGAGGTGCGCCTGTGGTCGGCGAGCTACCTGGTCTACCTCCTGGCGGTGTTCTTCCCCCAGTCCAGCGTCTTCCGCCTGTTGCTGCCGCTCGCTCCGCTCTACGGCGCGCTGGCGCTGCCGAGGTCCGTCGCGTGGCGCGTCACGATGCTCGTGCTCGGGCTCGTGGCGCAGGCGTGGTGGATCTATCAGATGCTCGCTCTCGGGAACACGTATGCACGGATCCCCTGACGTGGAGCAGTCGCGTTCCCGCGAGCGTCTGGTGTCGCCGGGACCGGGTAAACTTCTCTGGTAGTCCTCTGACGAAAGGAAGCCGCCATGGCAGCCATGAAGCCGCGAACCGGAGACGGACCGATGGAGGCCGTGAAGGAGGGGCGCCTCATCATCGTGCGCGTGCCACTAGAGGGCGGCGGACGCCTGGTCGTTTCGGTCAACGATGAAGAGGCCAAAGAACTTCACGGCGTTCTCGCTGGTGTCGTCGGCGCCGCCTGACATCCCGTCGCCGCGAATGGCCGGTCCTCGGACCGGCCATTCGACTTTTCCTGGCCGTCAGGACTGTCAGCGGCCTTCGGAAGCGGTCGCGCGTGTCAGTGTCGATCTGTCGTGGTGACCTGCAAGAGGCCCTCGCCCACGATCGACAGGGCGCTGACGACCGCGGGGGAGGATTGGGTCTCCTGGACGAGGGAGCGATACGCGCTCGTGAGGACGTCGCGGCGGACCGGGTCGGCGACGGCGCCGCCCGCGAGCACGCGGGGCACGAGGACGGTGCCGCCGACGCGCACGAGCCGCAGGCCGTGTTCGACGTACTCGATGACGCCGTCGGCATCCGCGTCGACGAGGACGATGTCGTAGGACGCCTCATTCATCCGCGGAAGCACGTCGGCGGCACGTCCGGTGATGAAACGTGCACGGGCGGGCGGGATCTTCGCGTCGGTGAACGCCGCGCGAGCGGCCGCGAGATGTTCGGGCTCCTTGTCGATCGTCGTCAGCGTCGCGCGTGGCGAACCGTGGAGAAGCCACAAGCCCGACACGCCGCCCCCGGTGCCTATCTCGACGATGTTGAGAGCTGCTGCTGTGGCGGCGAGCACGGCGATCTGCGCGCCGACGGGTGCGCTGATCGGGTCGGCTCCGAGCTCGACGGCGCGCGCGCGCGCCCGCGTGATCGATTCGGGCTCGGTCGTCATCTCATCGACGAACCTGCGGATCGCGTCGTACTCGGCCATGTTGCCCTCCAGAGCCAGCGTACGGTGCGGTGCGTGATCGCGGCGCCAGGCGCACGGGTAGCCTGGAGCCATGTTCTTCGGGCTCGATTGGGACAAGCTCCTGCTCATTGGGATCGTTGCGGTGATCCTTGTCGGCCCCGAACGTCTCCCGCACTATGCCGAAGCCTTGGGTCGGTTCACCGTGCGGGTCCGGGAATGGCTCGGGGGAGCGAAAACCCGCGTCAAAGAGGAGATGGGCGAGGACTTCGACGACATCGAATGGCGCAAGCTCGACCCGCGCCAGTATGACCCGCGCCGCATCATTCGCGACGCGCTTCTGGAAGATGCTCCGGTCCCGCCCGTTCAGGTCGCCGCGGCCGGCGCTTCGATCGCGGCGACATCGCCGTCGATGCCGACGACAATGGTCGATCGCACGTTGCCCGTCCCGTTCGATTCGGAAGCCACCTGACCCCGCGGTGCGGACAGCTCACGGCGGTCCGCCGCGGAAGATGACCTGATGTCCGCTCTCGGATCGGCTCGCGACGGAGCGTCGCTCACGCGGGCGAGAGGGGGAGTGCCCGGCCGGAGAGGCCGCGCGACGCGCGCGCAAGCAGGTCGGCGATGACGATGATCGCCCGTGCTGCGGGATCCTCCGGTGCGGTCAGTACGACGGGCTCGCCCGCGTCCCCTCCGGTGCGGAGAGCGATGCTCAGCGGAATCGATCCGAGCAGCGGGACCTGGGCATCCGTGGTCGACAGCGCATCCGCGACGGCCTGCCCGCCTCCCGAACCGAAGAGGTCGAGCGTGCTGCCGTCGGCGAGCGCCAACGCGGCCATGTTCTCGACGACACCGACGACGCGCTGACCGGTCTGCCGAGCGAGGAGGCCGCTGCGGACTGCGACGTCGGCGGCGGCGGCCTGCGGTGTCGTGACGACGAGCACTTCGGCGTTCGGCAGGAGCTGGCCGATCGAGATCGCGACGTCGCCGGTGCCGGGCGGCATGTCGATCAGCAAGACGTCCAGGTCGCCGAAGAACACGTCCGTAAGGAACTGCTGCACGGTGCGGTGCAGCATGGGTCCGCGCCACGCGACAGCGGACGCGGGCTGATCACGGGGCAGGAACATGCCGATGGAGATCGTCTTGACGCCGTGCGCCACCGGCGGGAGCATGAGGTCGTCGATCCGTGTCGGTTGCGGTGACAGACCGTCTGGGCTGATCAGCCCCAGCAGCGCGGGAATCGAGAACCCGTGCACGTCGGCGTCGATGAGTCCCACGGCGAGCCCTCGCGCGGCCAGTGCGACCGCGAGGTTGGCAGTCACGGTGGACTTGCCCACGCCGCCCTTTCCGCTGGTGACGGTGATCACGCGCGTGAGCGAGTCCGGGCCGAACGGCATGACCCGGCCGCGCCCCCCGCGGAGCCGCTCGGTCAGGGCAGCACGCTCCGCGGGCGTCATGACGCCGATCTCCAGCGCGACGTCTGTGATGCCGTCCACGGACGCCGCAGCATCCCGCACATCGCGCGCGATGCGGTCGGCGGCCGGACAGCCGACGATCGTCAGCGCCACCTCGATACGCGCGGTCGTGCCGGAGACGTCGACCGCGCGGATCATGTCGAGTTCGGCGAGGGGTCGGCGCAGCTCTGGATCCGTCACGTCGCCGACGGCACTGCGGACCGCATCGGTGATCGTCATGGCGCGGCGGACTCGTCGCGCTGCTCGCGGTCATCCAACTGCTCGAAAAGCGTGCGCAGCTCTTGACGCAGGACCTCTCGCGTGATGACCTGCTCGGTCACGTCGGCGAGAGCCATGCGAAGGGCCACGACTTCGCGTGCCAGATACTCGGTATCGGCGAGGTTGCGCTCGGCGCGCTGACGGTCTTGCTCGATCTGCACGCGATCGCGGTCGTCCTGCCGGTTCTGAGCGAGCAGGATGAGTGGTGCGGCGTACGACGCCTGCAGCGACAGCATGAGGGTCAGAGCAGTGAATCCGTTTGCGGCCGAGTCGAAGCGCAGCATTCCCGGCATCAGCGTGTTCCATGAGATCCATGCGACGCAGAACAGCGACAGGATCAAGAGGAACAAGGGGGTCCCCATCGCGCGCGCGATCCACTCGGTGAAGCGGCCGAAGCGGTCGCGCGACGGCTGCGGCGTGCGCGTGAGTACGCTCGATCGACGCCCCCGCGGGTCCTCCAGCGTGACCTTCGGGGTCTTCGCCATCATCGCGGGGCTCCCGTGTCGACGTGGGCGGACGCCTCGTCGCCGTCGTGCGAGCGCCAGTCCTCGGGCAGCAGATAGTCGAGCACGTCGTCGATGCTGACCGCCCCCACGAGGCGGTGAGCCGCGTCGATCACCGCCACGGAGACGAGGTTGTAGCTGGCCAGCAGGCGGGCCACTTCGGCCGCTGTCGCGGTGACGGGGACGGCATCCACCGTGTCGTCGATGATCGCGCCGAGACGCTCGTGCGGCGGGTACCGGAGCATCCGCTGAAAATGGACGGTGCCCAGCAACCGGCCGGTGGGAGTCTCGTACGGCGGCAGCGTCACGAACACTGCGGCGGCAAGTGCCGGATGAAGTTCGTGACGGCGGATGAGAGCGAGGGCCTCGGCAACGGTCGCATCCGCGGACAGCACGATCGGCTCGCTGGTCATCAGGCCACCGGCCGTGTCAGGGCCATACTGCAGCAACGCCCGCACGTCCTCGGCTTCTTCGGGCTCCATCAGCTCGAGCAGCTCCTCGCGCTGATCCTCCGACAGCTGAGCGAGGACGTCGGCCGCGTCATCGGGTTCCATCTGGTCGAGGATGTCGGCTGCCCGCTCGTCGCCCAGCGCCCCGAGGATGTGGATCTGGTCGTCCTCCGGCATCTCCTCCAGCGCGTCGGCCAGTCGTTCGTCGGAGAGTTCTTCGGCCACCTCGAGGAGTCGTTCCTCCGGAAGATCGAGCAGGGTGTTGGCGAGGTCGGCGGGCTTGAGCTCGGAGTACGTGGCCACCAGCTGCTCCGCGGACTGCGCCTGACCGGGCGATTGCTCCTCGCGCACGTCGGACCAGGAGGCGAATGTCGTGGGGCCCTTCGCGAAGGGAGTCGCGCTGGTCTTCGGTTTGCGCAGGAACAGCTGGCCGACATCCCAGTCGCCCAGCCGATTGCGCTCGATCGCGACATCCTCGATGACGGCGTGGCCGGAGCCGTCTCGGAAATAGACCTTGCGGCCGAGGAGCTCGGCCATCACGCGCACCTCCCCGCCGCGCGGCTGGAACCGTCGCACGTTGATCAGGCCCGTCGTGATGACCTGCCCGGTCGCGATCGAGGTGACGCGCCCGATCGAGAGGAAGACGTTGCGGCGACCGGGGATCTCGACGACGAGACCCACGACGCGCGGCGGATCATCTTTGCGGTAGATCACGACGACATCTCGGACCTTTCCGAGCCGGTCGCCCGCGGGGTCGAAGACGGTGCAGCCGGCCAGGCGCGCCACGAAAACCCTCTGCGTACTCACGTGTCCAGCGTAGTGCGCGCGACCTGCGGGAAACCGTCAGCTCTCGCGTGGACGCCGCGTGAGAAGATGGATCAATGAGCATGATCGGCGGCACCCCGAAGGAGCACGGCGAGACGATCGCCGACCACGCGACCTATGAGGGCGCGCAGAAGGTCGTGTCGCAGCTGATCGAGGCCGACATCCCCGCGAAGGACATCGCGATCGTCGGTCGGGGCCTGCGGTCGGTCGAGACGGTGACGGGCCGTCTGGGCTATGCGGCCGCCGCGCGATCAGGGGCGATCAATGGAATCCTGCTCGGGCTGCTGTTCTCGGCGATCTTCGTGCTGGGCACCCCGGACGCGGCCATTCAGCTGTTCATCGGCGTCATGCTGGTCGGCATCGCGATCGGCATGCTGCTCAGCATCACCACCTATGCCCTGCTGCGTCGCCGCAGGGACTACACATCGATCACGCAGGTGATCGCAGACCACTACGAGGTCACGGTGCTGCCCCGCTCGATGCAGCGGGCGCGTGAGATCGTCGGTCGGACCGCGTCACAGGCGACGCTCGGACATCCTGCCCCGGCCGCGGCTCCCGCATCGGAACCGCCGACATCCGACCCGCCGGAGTACGGCGAGCGGGTGGATCCTCCGGGCCCTCCGCGGTACGGAGAGCGCATCGATCCGTCGAACCAGAACCTTCTCGAGCATCCGGGCGGGGGCGGCGAGCAATCCCGATGACGCTCCGGATCAGCGCGCGTGCCGCGAGATCCATGCCTCGACCTCGTCGGCCGTACGCGGGATGCCGGCCGAGAGGTTCTCGGGGCCATCCGCGGTCATGAGGATGTCATCCTCGATGCGCACGCCTATCCCGCGGTAGTCCTCGGGAACCGTGAGGTCGTCGATCTGAAAATAGAGTCCGGGTTCGATCGTGAAGACCATTCCGGGCTCGAGGACACCGTCGTAGTACATTTCGCGGCGAGCCTGTGCGCAGTCATGGACGTCGATCCCGAGATGGTGCGAGGTGCCGTGCACCATGTATCGACGGTGCTGTCCGCCGCGGTCCGCCGCGAGCGCCTCTTCGGCGCTCACCGGAAGCAGACCCCATTCCGCGACGCGTTCGGCGATGACACGCATCGCGGTCTCGTGGACGGTGCGAAACGTCACCCCGGGCGCAGCAGCGGCGAAGGCTGCATCGGCCGCTTCCCGCACCGCCTCGTAGATCTTGCGCTGCACGGGGGTGAACCTGCCCGAGACCGGGAGTGTGCGCGTGATGTCCGCGGTGTAAAGGCTGTCGACCTCGACTCCGGCATCCACCAGGATGAGATCCCCCGGAACCACGGCGCCGTCGTTGCGCGTCCAGTGCAGATAACACGCGTGCGGACCGGACGCGGCGATCGTGTCGTAGCCTTCGCCGTTGCCCTCGGTGCGCGCGCGATGGTGGAAGACGCCCTCGACCGCGCGCTCACCGCGCGGGGTGGCGACGATACGTGGGAAGTCGGCGACGATGTCGTCGAAGCCGCGCGCCGTGACCTCGACCGCCAACCGCATCTGCTCGATTTCGTAGGCATCCTTCACGAGCCGCAGTTCCGAGACGAACCGCGCGAGTTCGTCGTCTTCGTCAGCGATGCGGTCGCCCTCAGCGGGGGCGAACTCGTGGAGGTGCGCGGTCGTGAGGCCCAGGTCGCCCGCGACACCCGCGAGCGCGGGGCGCGGCCCGATCCAGAACTCTCCGACCGCAGCGTCGGCGTAGAACTCGGTCGTGGTGCGGTCTGCGCGCTCGCGCAGGTGGAGGGTCGCCTCGTGGCCGGATGCCGTCGGCTCGAACACCAGCACCGAGTCGGGCACGGTGTCGCTCGCCCACCCCGTGAGGTGCGCGAAGGCGGAATGCGCGCGGAACGGATAATCGGTGTCGTTCGAGCGCTGCTTGAGCGATCCGGCGGGAAAGACGAGGCGTTCACCCGGAAACGCAGCCGACACCGCGGCACGGCGCGCGGCGGCGTACACGGCCTGCGCGCGCTGCGGCGGTGCCTGATCGGGTCGCTCGGCCCAGCCCGTCGAGATCTGGTCCAAAAACCCCTGCGGGAAGGGCTGCTTGCGGTTCGTGTTCTCCGCCGCCGAGATCTGGGTGCTGGTCTCGGCGATCGTGTCGCCCTCGCTCGTGCTCATGGCATCCAGTCTCGCACTTCGCCCGAATCGTGTCTTCACGGGGAGGGTTCGAGCTGCACGACGAGCGGGCGGTGGTCGCTGCCGCTGCCGTCGAGCGAGGTCAGCACGGCCGAGCCTGTCGCCACCCAGCCCGCCGTCGCCATCACATGATCTATCGGTGTGCCGAGGAGGGACGGGACGCTGGTCGACCAGGTGCCGACACCGCCGGTGCCGGTGGCCGCGGCGCCATCATGGCAACGGCCGAGATCGGCGCCGCCGACGCCCAAGCGCGCCATGTTGTCCAGCGTCGCGTTGAAGTCTCCCGCCATGATGACACTGTCGGCGGCGCATTGATCGGCGAGCCACTGCAGGTCGCGGCGCCAGTCGGCCATGTACGCCTGGCGGGGAGCGACGGCGTGGACGGCCACGACGACCGGCCCGTTGCCGTCGACGGGCATGGCGACCACGCTCGGCACCTCGGAGGTGTTCGTCGTGCCTTCCACGGTCGATTCGACGACGGCGTAGTCGCCGAGCCCCGGGGAGATCAGCAGGCTCGTCCAGTTGGCATCCCATCCCTCGTAGTTCTCGTTGTGAACCCACATCGGGGACCCCAGGGCACGCATCGCAACGGCGACCGCGATGCCGACCTCCTCTGTGGTCTCGGGCAACGACACGATGTCGGCCTGCATGGCCACGGCGGTCCGTGCGATCACGTCGGCATCCGCGGCGCCCCCGGCCGTGTTCCAGGTCATGACGCGCACGCTGGTGCCAGTGGCGTCGGGGAGCCCGCCGGGCCCGACTCCGCGGGAGAGGAGGATGCCGCCTCCGGCGATCGCGCCGATCAGGGTGATCACGGCGATCGATCCGGCGAAGGCGCGCACGGGGCGCGCCAGACTCAGGAACAGGAACAGGACGCAGACGGCGGCCAGCACGATCACCGTGATGGGCCTCAAGGACACGACCTGTGCCATGGGAAACGTCCGCTCGAGGCGGAAGAACTGTGGCCACGTGACGATCGCGACGGCGATGGCCGTGAGCACGGTGATCAGTAGTCCCAACAGGCGAAGCACGCCGGCGACTCTATGTCAGCAGGCTGAGAGAAGGACGGATGCCGCGGTCCTGCACCCGGGCGGCGGTACGCTCAGATCATGGTGCATGCAGGGGACCGCGCAGCGCGGGCGGTCGTGGGCCCGAGCGATCTGCACCTGCATTCCGATCACTCTGACGGCACCGAGCCGCCCGCGCAGGTGATGGTCGCGGCGCACACGGCGGGGCTGCGAACGGTGGCGCTCACCGACCACGACACCACATCGGGGTGGGCCGAGGCGGCCGAGGCCGCCGGCTCGCTCGGAATGACGCTGGTTCCGGGCATGGAACTGTCCGCGCGCTACGAGCACCGGAGCGTTCATGTGCTGGGCTACCTGTTCGACCCGGAAGACGCGGGACTGCGCGCGCTCACGGACCGCATCCGCACGTCGAGAATTACCCGCGCCCGCACGATGGCCGACCGCATCGGCCGCGACTACGACTTGACCTGGGACGACATCGTCGCCCAGACGGCGGAGGGCGCGACCGTGGGCCGGCCGCACCTGGCGGACGCACTGATCGCGAGAGGACACGTGCGCGATCGCGGTGAGGCCTTCGCCGACATCCTGCATCCCGGCAGTGACTATTACGTGTCGCTGTATGCGCCCGACCCGGTGACGGCCGTCGCTGCGATCGCGGACGCGGGCGGAGTGCCGATCATCGCTCACCCCGCCGGACGCGCCGGGCTCCTGCCCCGGAAGCTCGTCGAAGCGATGCTGGAGGCCGGGCTGGCCGGGTTCGAGCTTGAGCATCGCGAGAATGAAGAGCCCGCGCTCTCCCGGCTGCGCTCGCTCGTTTCGGCCCGTGACCTCATCGCCACAGGGTCCAGCGACTATCACGGTCGGGGAAAGCCGAATGTGCCGGGCGAGAACACCACGACCGACGCCATGGTCGCCCGCATCATCGCCCGGGCAAGCGGTAGCGCCCCCGTCCATCCCTGAGGGGGACGGGGGCGCTGTGCTCGGGGGCTCAGGCGAGAGCCTTGGCCTTCAGCTGGTCGACGGGCGGCATTCGCGGCCGTCGGCGCTCAAGCTAGTGGTCCGGCGACCGTTCGGCAAGGTTCAGCTGGTTGCGACCGGGGTCCCGGTTCCGCCCGAACCGCCACGGCGGCGGCGGCGGCGCGAGGGAGCCGGCTTGCCGTCGTGATGCTCCGTACCGGCACGGGTGTGCGCGTCTGCGCCATCGGCTCCGCGCGCGGCGGCGTTCACGGATGCGGGGGGAGAGCCGGCATCCGACTGCTCGATGAAGCTCGCTCCGACGTGCTCCTGCCCGCCGCGCCGGCGACGACGCGTCGTCCCGGCCTCGGCGCCTTCTGCGGCGATGTCAGCGGCGCGCGCGGGCCGCGGCGTGCGGACGGCAGTGGTCTTGGGAGCCGCCGTGAGGCGCCCCTTCGTGCCGGCGGGGATGCTCAGATCGGCGTACAGGTGCGGGCTCGACGAGTAGGTCTCGACCGGCTCGGGTTGGCCGAATTCCAGCGCGCGGTTGATGAGCGCCCACTTGTGCAGGTCATCCCAGTCGACGAACGTCACCGCGATGCCGGTGTTGCCGGCCCGTCCCGTGCGGCCGACGCGGTGGAGGTAGGCCTTCTCGTCCTCGGGGATCGTGTGGTTGATCACATGGGTGACGTCGTTGACATCGATGCCGCGGGCGGCGACATCCGTCGCGATCAGGACGTCCTTCTTGCCGGCCTTGAACGCGGCCATTGAGCGTTCCCGGCTCTCCTGGCTCATGTCACCGTGGACGGCGCCGGCGTTGAATCCGCGGTCGTTGAGCTCATCGACGAGCTTCTGTGCCGCGCGCTTGGTGCGGGTGAAGATCACGACCTTGCCGCGCCCCTCGGCCTGCAGGATGCGGGCGATGACCTCATCTTTGTCGAGCGAATGCGCGCGGTAGACGAGATGGCGGATGTTGGCCTGCGTCAGCCCCTCATCCGGGTCGCTGGCGCGCATGTGGATGGGGTTGGTCATGAAGCGGCGCGCGAGAGCCACGATGGGCCCGGGCATCGTCGCCGAGAACAACTGGGTGTGGCGCACCTGCGCCACCTTCTGGAAGATCTTCTCGATGTCGGGGAGGAAGCCGAGATCCAGCATCTTGTCGGCCTCGTCGAGGACCACCTCGGTCGCGTGCGACAGGTCGAGCAGGCGCTGGTTGTTCAGATCGATGAGGCGACCGGGCGTGCCGACGACGATCTGGGCGCCGGCCTGCAGCTGCTCGATCTGCCCCTCGTACGCCTTGCCTCCGTAGATCGCCACGACGCTCGTCGCGCGATTCTGGGTGAGCATGTCGATGTCCTCGTACACCTGTACGCAGAGCTCGCGGGTCGGGACGACGATGAGCGCCTTGACACCGGGCTCGGGGTCGAGGCCCAGTCGCTGGACGACGGGGATGCCGAAGCCGAAGGTCTTGCCGGTGCCCGTCTTGGCCTGGCCGATGATGTCCTGGCCGGGAAGGCCGAGCGGAATCGTCTGCTCCTGGATCGGGAACGCGTCGACGATGCCCTTGGCCGCGAGTGCGTCGACGATATCCTGATCGACGCCGAGTTCGGCGAAAGTCGTCATGGTGTCATGCCTGTCTGGCGGTGAGAAGCCGCCGATGAAGAGATCCACGCCCTTCACTCAGCCACAGGCGCGGTGGCCCCGATCCATCGCCGGGACCCTTTCAGCCTACCGGAGCGTGCCGCAACCCCCGGTCGGCAGCCAGGGGATCCGCGCTACTCGGCGCCGGTGCGGGCCACGTGACTGCGCGCGTGCGCGACGGCGGAGGGGAGATCATCGAAGAGGTGCCTGGCGTGGCGGAGTGAACTGAGTACGCCCACGGTTGTGAACAGCTCGACGTGTCCGGCGCGCACGCCCTTGATCAGCACGGTCACGCCACGACGCTCGAGCTGCTGGACGATCTCGGACAGCACGTGCGCTCCGGTCGCGTCAACGAGTTCGAGCTGAGACATCCGGAGGATCACGACCGTCACGTCGTCGAGCGACATGACGGTCTCGAGCACCCGGTCCGCCGCGGCGAAGAACAGCGGGCCGTCGAGTCGGATGACGGCGATGCGTTCATCCCCGGCCACGGCGGGCCCGCCGATCTCCTCGCGAGCCACTCCGGTCGCACGCGAGAGGCTCCTGATCGCGAACACTCCGGCCACGGCCATGCCGATCGCGACGGCGACGATCAGATCCACCGACACCGTCACGATCGCCGTGACGATATAGGCGATCGCATCGGCGCGAGTGGAGCGCAGGATCGAGCGAGCGGTCGCCGGCTGCACCATGCGGATCGCGGTGACCATCAGCACCCCCGCAAGGGCTGCGAGCGGAATCGCGCCGACGGGACCCGCCGCCACGAGGACGACGAGCAGAAGCACCAGCGCGTGGAAGATGGCGGCGATGCGGCTCTTCGCGCCTGCCCGCACGTTGACCGCGGTCCTCGCGATCGCTCCTGTCGCCGGCATCCCACCGAACAGCCCCGCGCCGATCGACGCGATGCCCTGACCGACGAGCTCACGATCGGGGTCATACGGCCCGGTGTCGGCCAGCGAGGCGGCGACGCGCGCCGACAGCAGCGACTCGATCGCCGCGAGCGCCGCGACGGCGACAGCGGGAAGCACGAGGGCGGACAGTGTGTCGATGGAGAGCGTCGGCAGGCCGGGCGCCGGCAGGCGCGAGGGAAGCGCTCCGATCACGGCGAGCGGGGAGGGGAGCACCAGAGCGAGGATCGTCACCAGCACGATCCCGACCAGCGAACCGGGAATGGCGGAATGCACGAGGGGCAGGAGATACATGCACGCTGCCACCGCCGCGACCGCGGTGAGCGACCACGCGAGATACCCCGGGTCGGCATTGACGAGAGACGACAGGGCGCTGGTCACCACGTTCGTGTGCAGAATGCCGTCGGCATCCGCCCCGGTGAGCGCGGGGATCTGCTGCAGAAAGATGATGACGGCGATCCCGAGGGTGAAACCTTCGATGACCGGCCAGGGGATGAAGGAGACCGCCCGACCGAGCCGGAGTGCGCCCGCGACGAGCACCAGAATGCCGGCGAGCACGCTGACCACGGCGACCGCGGCCATGCCGTGCGCGGTGACGATCGGCGCGAGCACGACGACCATTGCGCCGGTCGGTCCCGAAACCTGGACGTTCGAGCCTCCGAAGACGGCGGCGAGCACCCCCGCCACGATGGCCGTGATCAGCCCGGCCTCTGCACCCGCACCCGAAGCGATCCCGAAGCCGAGGGCGAGCGGAAGAGCGACGATTCCGACGGTCAGTCCGGCGAGCAGGTCGCCGCGCCACGTCCGGCCCGCCTCGCGGTAGTCGCGAGCGGACGGCAGCAGCGCGGTCGCGTACTCTGCGGCGCGACTCATTCCTTGGGTCCGAACGGGGGCAGAGACGCCGCATCCGCGGCGCGTGCGCCGTCGGTCTCGACGATCCGAAGCAAGAGGCTTCGCGCGGTCGTCAACAGGTCGGCGACCTCCGGATAGGCCAGGCGGTAGTGCACGTGGCTTCCCCGGCGATCGGACTCGACAAGACGGTTGCGTCGGAGCACCGCGAGATGCTGCGAAAGGTGCGACGCCTCGAGCCCGGTCTCGGTCTGCAGATCCGCGACGGTGCGCTCATCGCGCATCGACAGCAGCTCGAGGATGCGGATTCGCAGGGGATGCGACAGTCCCTTGAACAGTCCCGCCTTGAGCTCGTAGAGCGGTCGTTGACCCAGAGTTAGTGACATGATGGATCCATCATATCGGGGGAAGCGTCGACCCCGTCGTTCGTTTCCGTTCGCGTGGTGAAGTCGGTGACCGCGATGGGTCAGATCAGGAAGCCTGATCAGGCGATCTTCAGCCGCACGCGCTCGCGGGCATCGTGTGCTGTCCGTGAGCGGGTGAGCATGCCCAGCATCACGGAAATGACGATCGCCGGAAGCGCGATCGGCGCCACCCAGATCCACGGGGTCTCGGTCGTGATGCCCGCCCAAGTCAGGATGAGCCACGCGATCCCGCCGACGACGGCGCCCGAGACGGGTGCCAGGGCCGCGCCCCGGGAGGCGCGACCGGGCTGCAGGTAGTGCAGAGCACCTCCGACGGCGGCGCCGAAGATGAAGCCCAGCAGGATCTCCATGCCGAGGCCTCAGGCGACGAAGCCCACGCGACGAGACTCCTCGGTCCCCACCTCGATGAACGCGATCCCTGCGGTCGGGACGATGTAGGCGTTGCCCTTGATATCGGTGAAGGTGATGGCGGCGGTGCCGCCGTCGATCGCCGCCGTGACGGATTTCTTGACGGATTCGGCGGACTCTGCCGACTCGAAACTGAGTTCGCGAGCGGTGTTCGCGATGCCGATGCGGATCTCCACGGTGGTGCCACGTCCTTCTTGCCGGTTCGGGGCCCGCGGCAGCGGGCGCATCTCGACTCTACGACACGGCGCGCGGTGACCGGCCAGCAAGGGCGGCCCGCCTGCACGCTGTCGGCGAACGCACTGCCGAAGCGTGGTGTCGGCAGCGCCGGATAGCGTGGAACCATGTCCCCGCTGGTGCCCGACCTCGCGCAGCGGGCGGTCATCGATCTGGCCCCGACGGCGTCCGGCGTCGTGGTGGGAGCGCCCGGGAGCGGCAAGACGACGACGATCATCGAGCGGGTGGCGGCGCTGTTCGCCGGCGGCGTCAGAGCTGACGAGATCCTGGTTCTCACGCCGACACGTCAGGCGGCCACGGTGCTCCGCGATCGTCTCGCGCTGCGGGTGCGGGTCGCCACGCCGGGGCCGCTGGCGCGCAGCGTGGCAGCTTTCGCATACCAGCTCGTGCGCGGGCATGCCGTTCATGCGGGACTCGAGCCCCCGCAGCTTCTGACCGGGCCCGACGAGGATCGCATCATCATGGATCTCCTCGACGGTGACGCGGACGATGAGACGGCTGGACTCGTGAGCCGATGGCCCGCATGGCTCAGCGCCGACATCCGTGGAACGCGAGGATTCCGCACGGAGGTGCGGGCCTTCCTGGCGGAGTGCACGACGCTCGGCATCGAACCAGCGCACCTCGCCGAACTCGCGCAGCGCCAGGACCGCGACGTGTGGGCATCGCTGGCAGGCTTTGCCGCGGAATACCGCGCGGTACGCGCGGACATGCGAGGAGCGCACCGCGACGCCGCGGGGCTCGTCCGCGAGGCTGTCGGACTCGCGCGGATGCCGGGGTCCGTGGCGCCCGGCGTCCTGTCGGGGCTGCATGCCCTGCTCGTCGACGACGCCCAGGAACTGACCCTGGGAGGAATCGAGCTTCTCGAGGCCTGCCGTGCGCGGGGCATCGCCGTTCTGTCCTTCGGTGACCCCGACGTCGGATCCGGTTCATTCCGTGGCGCCACGCCCCAGAACTTCGCGCGGCTGGCGCGAGGCCTTCCCCTGCACGTCCTCGACACACCTCACCGCGGCACGCCGTCGCTGCGCCGTCTCGCGTCAGAGGTCACGAGCCGGATCGGCACGGTCGGCGTCGTCGCGCACCGGCGCGCACCGGATTCCGCAGAGATCGACGCCGACCCGGATGAGTCGGTCCGGGCCTTCGCCGTGCGCTCGAGCGGTGAGGAGCTCGAAACGATCGCGCGACTGCTCCGCGAACGCCATGTGCACGACGGAATCCCGTGGGAACGCTGCGCCGTCGTCGCGCACGACACGCGTCAGGTGATCGCGCTCGAGGCGGAGCTGTCCGCTCGGGACGTTCCGACCTTCGCGAGCGGACAGGGGCGCACGCTCGGCGAGACGCGCGCCGTGCGTGAACTGCTGACGCTCGTCGAGCTCGCGCAGCGCGACGAGTGGCAGGGGGATGAGCCTGCCGAGGCGCTGCGAAACGGCGGTCTGGACGGCATCGAGCTGCGCAGACTCCGGACGGCTCTGCGTCACGACGCACTGCGTCGGCAGAAGGATGAGGGGGCGGACTCCGTCCCCTCATCGCGGGAGCTGCTCGCGTCGGGGCTCCGGCATCCACTCGAGTTCGAGCTGCTCGACACGCGCGAGGGTCGTCGCGCGGCCCGCATCGCCGAAACCATCGCGCTGCTGCGGGATCAGCTCGACCGCGGTGCAACGGCCCACGAACTGCTGTGGACGGCCTGGGAGCGCTCCGGCCGTGAACGATCGTGGCGGCAGGCGGCGGCCGGCCGCGGTCCCCTCGCAGATCAGGCCGGCCGCGACCTCGATTCCGTCGTCGCGCTCTTCCAGGCGGCCAAACGTCACGGCGAGCGCGAAGACGGCACCGCTCCGATGGCGTTCGTGCGGGGCGTGCTGCAGTCCGACGTCGCGGAAGACCGCTTGAGCGCCCCGACGCCGAGTGGCGTCGTGCAGGTGTTGACGCCCGCAGGCGCTCTCGGCGGTGAGTTCGACACGGTCGTGATCGCCGGCGTCCAGGAGGGTGTCTGGCCGAATCTCCGAACGCGCGGCGGACTGCTGGAGACCGGGCGCCTCGCGACCGCCGAAGACGACGAACCCGCCGAGACCCTGGATCTTCGCCGAGCCGTCCTGCATGACGAGCTTCGATTGTTCCTGCGCGCCATCACTCGTGCGCAGTCCCGGCTGATCGTCACCGCTGTCGATGACGACGACACCGGGCCGAGCGTGCTGTTCGAGTTCCTGCCGACGGCCGAGTCCGCGCCACGCAGAGCAGAGCATCCGCTGTCGCTGCGCGGGCTGGTCGCGCAGTATCGGCGCACGTTGACGGACGTTCGCACGTCGTCCGGAGCCCGAGCAGAAGCCGCCGGGCAGCTGGCGCTCCTCGCCGAAGCCGGAGTTGCCGGCGCCGATCCGACGGACTGGTACGGCATCGCGCCTCAGACATCGGTCGGTCCGCTGATCGACCTCGAGTTCGAGCAGGCGCGTGTGTCACCGTCGAAGCTCGAGGCGATCGATGTGTGTCAGCTCAACTGGGTGATCGGCGAGCTCGGCGGTGATGCCGGCAGCGTCGGGGCGGGCTTGGGCACACTGATCCACGCGGCCCTCGAGCATGCCGACGGCACCGACGAGGCGGGACTGTGGCGCACGGTCGAGAGTCGTTGGTCGGAGCTCGAGTTCGATGCGGTGTGGATAGAGCGCGCCGAGAGAGCGCGCGCGAGGGATCTGGTGGCACGACTCAGTCGCTATCTGCAGGACGCGCAGGCAGCGGGGACGACTCTCCTGACTGCTGAGCCGAACTTCGAACTGGAGGTTCCCCTCGCGGGGGTGCCGTTGCCCGCCGTCCTCAGCGGAACGATCGACCGCGTCGAGCTGACGGCGGAGGGCGCCGTCGTCATCATCGACCTGAAGACCGGCCGCAGTCAGTCCACGAGTCCCTCCGCCGCGGCCGACAACCCGCAGCTCAGCGCCTACCAGCTCGCACTCGAGCAGGGCGCCATCCCCGTCGCGACCGGCCGCCCTTCCGGCGGAGCGAAGCTGCTGGTCTTGAAGCAGAACCGGACCGGGGCGTATGCGACGCCCACGCAGGATCCGTTCGACGAGCACCGGCGTGCCGCGTTCATCGAGCGGATCGGCGACGCCGCGCGTGCCATGGGCGGGGGAGAGTTCCTTGCGCCCTACGAATCCCACTGCCGAGACGAGCACACCTACGGGTTCTGCCGCATCCACACGATCGGACCGGTGAGCAGCTCATGACACCTCCGATGATCGGCACGGAGCTGATCTCTCCCGAGGCGATCGCGGCCGCTCTCGGCCAGTTCCCGCCGACTGCCGAGCAGTCCGCGGTCATTGCCGCACGCCGTGAGCCCGTGCTCGTCGTCGCGGGCGCCGGAAGCGGCAAGACCGAGACGATGTCGGCCCGGGTGGTCTGGCTCGTCGCCAACGGTCTCGTGCGCCGAGAGGAGATCCTCGGACTCACGTTCACCCGGAAGGCCGCCGGTGAGCTCTCCGGGCGGATCCAACGCCGGTTGACCCGGCTGGCCGAGTTCGAGCAGCGTGGACTGCTGCCCGCGCTCGAACAGCTGTACCGCGACGGACGCCTGGACGTGTTCGGTCGCATCGAGCGCGAGGCGACCGGTGCGGGGGCTGAAGCCCAGCGCCGCGCCGCGCTGGACGCGCTCGCGGTCCTCGCCGGCCCGCAGCCGCCCGACGTCGATGTGCTGCTGCACCGGCCGACCGTCGCCACCTACAACAGCTTCGCGGATCAGCTCGTGCGCGAGAACGCCGTCCGCATCGGACGCGATGCGGAGGCGGTCGTCCTCAGCGAGTCCGCGGCGTGGCTGCTCATGCGCAGCATCGTCCATGCCTCTGACGATCCGCGGCTCGAGACGGTCGCGTATCGTCCCGCAACGATCATCGATGCCGCGCTGCGGATCGCTCGGGACGGCGTCGACAACCTTGTTGACCTCGCCGACGTCGCGGCGTTGCCGGCGCGGCTGGCGCAGGTGCGTGAGCGCCCTTCCACGCGCGCGAATACCACCGTCTATGCCGACGTCGAGAAGGCCCTGGTCGCGGTCGGCGGGCTCGAGGTGCTGACGGACTTGGCGCGCGAATACGATGCGCAGAAACGGCGACGCGGGTTGATCGACTTCTCCGATCAGGTCGCCGGCGCGCTGCGGATCGTGCGCGCGCACCGGCCCGTGGCCGAGGAGCTGCGTGAGCGTTTCCGTGTCGTGCTGCTCGACGAGTATCAGGACACGTCGGTCGTGCAGAGCGATCTGCTTGCGGCGCTGTTCGCCGATTCGGCCGTCATGGCCGTCGGCGATCCCCATCAGTCGATCTACGGCTGGCGGGGTGCGAGTGCCGGCAACCTCGGCGGCTTCGCCGAGGCGTTCTGCGCCTCTGGGACCGCGCCGACGTATTCGCTGCTGACGAGCTGGCGAAACAGCGAGCGTGTCCTGGATGCGGCCAACGCCGTGCTCGCCCCGCTCGCGGCTAGCGCGCCCGTGCGGGTCGGCGCACTGCGTTCACGTCCGGACGCCCCCCCGGGAAATGTGACGGCATCATTCGAGGTGGATGTGGACGCGGAGGCGGATCACGTCGCGGAGTGGTTCGAGGATGTCCGAGCGCGGCGCGCTGCGGGCGGAGAGGCCACGACCGGGGCGATCCTCTTCCGTGCGAAGAAGCACATGGTGCGCTTCGCCGATGCGCTCGGACGCCGCGGCATACCACATCGCATTCTGGGACTCGGGGGACTCCTGTCCACCCCCGAGGTCGTCGATGTCGTCGCCGCGCTGCGCGTCATCAGCGATCCGCGCGCGGGGTCGGCACTGATCCGGCTGCTGAGTGGCCCGCGCTGGGCCATCGGCCTGCCCGACCTGCGTGCGCTGGCCGCGTTGGCGCGGCGGATCGGACGCCACGACTCGGCACTGCATGCGTTGGATGCGGACATCCTCTCGCGCCTGCGCGGTGCAGGCGAGGACGGCGCCTCGCTCGTCGATGCGGTCGAGTTCGTCGGCCGGCAGCCCGACGACCACGGCTGGCTCAGCGACTTCACCCCCGAGGCCCGCGCGCGCCTCCGTGACGCCGCGGGCGTGTTCGCGGGGCTGCGCCGGGCGTCCGGCATTCCGGTGCCGGATCTCGTGCGTCTGATCGCGGTGGAACTGCGGCTGGACATCGAGCTGGCCGCCAATGAGGCGCGCGGGCCCGCGCGCGTGGCCGGCGACCAGCTGCGCGCGTTCGTCGACGAGCTGCACGGGTTCCTCGCGGCCGACGACAGCGGGTCGCTCCCCGCTCTGCTCGCCTGGCTTGATCGCGCCGAGCGCGTCGACGAGTTTGCGCCTCGCACCGAGCCGGCCGAGGACGACGTCGTACAGCTGCTGACGATCCACGGGGCGAAGGGGCTGGAGTGGGACGCCGTCGCGCTCGCGCGCTGCGTCGAGGACGAGCTTCCCGCCAAGCCGCGCGAGGGCCTCGGATGGCTCCGATTCGGGGTCCTGCCCTACCCGTTCCGCGGTGACCGCGCGTGGCTGCCGAGACTCGCATGGGGTGCGGACGAAGCTCCGACCCAGCAAGACCTGCGCACTGCGCTCACCCGGTTCGCGCAGGAGCTGAAAGACCGCCGGCTCGACGAGGAGCGCCGCCTCGCCTACGTCGCCGTCACCCGCGCTCGCGACCATTTGCTGCTGACCGGATCCGCGTGGGCCGGAACGAAGGCACCACGCGCGCCCAGCCGGTTCCTTTCGGAGATCACCGATGCGCTCGAGCTGCCGCTCGAGATCCCTGAGCCCGGCGAAGACCCGTACCTCGACCGGAGCCGCCTGCTCTCCTGGCCGATCGACCCCCTCGGCGCGCGCCGGGGGGCCGTGACGGCGGCCGCTGCGCGCGTGCGCGAGGCTGCCGCCCCGCCTCCGGCGGCTCCGTCGCGCGATCTCACGCTGCTGCTGGCCGAGCGTGCCGAGCGGGCGGCCGGCACTCGCGCCGCCGCGCCCGTGCGGGTGCCCGCGTCTCGCTATAAGGACTTCGTCGCCGACTATGCCGGCACCGTCGCGGCGATCGCGCGACCACTCCCGGAGCGGCCGTATCGCCAGACCCGCCTCGGCACGCTGTTCCACGCATGGGTCGAGGAACGTTCCGGGCTGACCGGCGCGGGGGTGTCGGCCGACGATGCCCTGTGGGAACTCGACGAGGATCAGATCGGCGGGCCGGATGCCGACACTCGCGCGCTCGAGGAGCTCAAGACGCGCTTTCTGGCGTCTGAATGGGCGGACCTGGCACCGATCGAGGTTGAGGTCGAGATCGATGTCGCTCTTGATGATCTGCTCGCCGATGGGCAAGCGCACGTAGCGATCTGCAAGCTGGATGCCGTGTACCGCCGCGGGGACCGGATCGAGATCGTCGACTGGAAGACGGGGCGCCCGCCGCGGACACCGCGCGAGCGCGAAGACCGCCTTCTGCAGCTGCGGCTGTACCGCCGTGCGTACCACGAGCGCAGCGGAGTGCCGCTCGAGCAGATCGACGTCGTCCTGTACTACGTCGCCGATGACGTCGTCGTGCGTGACTGAGCACGCTTCGGACGGTTCTCAGGCCGTGTCGGTCCACCGCCGCAGGGCGTTTCGCGCTGCCGCATCCGGATCGTCGTCCGTGGCGTCGTCGCTGTCGTCGCGTGGCGCGACGACAGCCCCACCGGTATCGCCGCGCAGCGGCGCCCAGTCCGACATCTCGATGGGAGAAGTGGGGATTCCCCCGGCATCCCGTTCGTCGGTGGTGAACGAAGCGAGTGACTCGGCGTCGAACGCGTCGGTCTCCATCTCCCTGTGCCCGAGATCGCCCGTCGTCGCGCGGATTCGTCCGAGGACCGCGATCGCATCGTCGACCGTCACGGTTTCGTGGGCGAGCGGCGGTTCATCGCGAACGCTCTGCTCCAGCGCCGTCAGCAGCTCGATCGCGTCGGCGACGATCGACTCCGCGCCGGTGGAGTGGCCGTGAACGAGCCACTTCGCGAACTCCAGCTCGGCGTGCAGGCGCGCGCGCGCCAGCAGCAGGCGGTCGGGTGCTCGGTGGGACACACGCGTATAGGTGTCGATGACGGCCTCGCGCGCATCAGGTGCCGAGGCGGTCCAGCGCAAGTCGACCGCGGGATCCCCTCCGCCCACTCCCCCCCAGGAGAGCAGGCCGGTGACGTGGGGCACTCCGTCGTCGTCGTCCTCCAGAACGAAGGACGCCGGGTCGACGCCGCCGAGCGTGACGGTCGTCTCGAATCGCCAGAGCGCTTCGGACCCGAGTGCTGTGCTCCAGCGACGGAGCAGACCGAACGGCAGGTGGCCGGTGGCCTCGGCGCGATCCAGGAGACGTTCGGCTTCGTCACGCACCTGCACAGCGGTGAGGACGGGAAGCCCGGCGTCGCGGATGACCGTGACGGGCAGGTCATGCACCTTCGCGATCGCGACGGCGAGCGCCGTTGCCACGCCCTCCCCGGCGGGAACGTGGACGGCATCGACGCGATAGCCGGGAAGCAGGGTCTGAACCACGGCGTGCACGCCGTCGACGGAGGTTTCCCCGAGCACATCCGGTGCGCCGAAGGGGAGCACGCCGCGGACGCCGGCCGTCAGCGCTTTCAGCGCGTGGGCCTCGGCTCGAAGGTCGGTGTCGGCCTCACGATCGGTGGGCACGCGCACGACGACGCGTCGCCCGTCGTCGAGAGTGGCGATCGCGCTGTCGTAACGACCGGATACGCCCTCGGTCAGCGGACCGACGCCGATCACGGTCGCGCGGGGCAGAGCGGATGTCACCGACGCGGCTAGAGTGAGGGGTGAGCGTGGCATGCCCCCAGGGTAGGCGCGCGGCGGTGCGAAGTATCCGTGCCACGCCCGGCATTCGCACCGCGCCCGGCGGAGAGAGGTTCGTGATGACACCCACCGATGATCTCCGCCCTCCCGCGCTGGCTCGCGCGACGATCGACCGGGCGGCTGACGAACGCACCCAGGAGGGCCTCCTCGGCGCGCTGCGAATCGATCCCACGACCCGCGTTCTCGCTCTTCACGGAGACCGGGCTCCGCTCCGATCCGGCGAGGAGACTCCTACGCTGCTGCTGGTCGCGCCGGCCGCGGTCGCCGAGGGCGCGCAATGGGCGTTCTTGGGCCGAGACGCGGACGGATCGGCCCGGCTGTTGGCCGCGGTGGCCGCGTCGGCCGAACCACCGATCGACGCGGCGCACTGGGAAAGCCTCTACTCGATCGGCGGCGAGCTGTCGCCGATCGAGTCCGGACTCCTGGTCGAGGCGGTCGCACTCGGCCGCTGGCTGCTGGGTGCGCCGTTCTGTCCCGCGTGCGGCGGCCACACCATCGTCCGCACGGCCGGTTGGTCCCGCAGCTGTCCTGACTGCGGGCGCGACCACTTCCCACGCGCGGACCCCGCAGTCATCGTCGCGATCGAGTCGGCTGACGGGTCACGGCTGCTGCTCGGCCAGAACGCGATGTGGAAAGGCCAGAACGTCTACTCCACGTTCGCGGGCTTCATCGAGGCTGGTGAGTCGGCCGAGGCGACGATCATCCGCGAGATGCTCGAAGAGGCCGGGGTTGAAGTCGAACACATCCGATACCGCGGTTCGCAGGCCTGGCCGTATCCGCACTCGCTCATGCTCGGTTACCTCGCCTCCGCCGTCGACGATGCGGCGGCGCGCCCCGACGGCGAGGAGATCGTGGACGTCCGATGGTTCACCCGCGCCGAGCTCAACCGGGGGTTGGCGGGGGAGGCGGACTTCGCGCTGCCGGGCACGGCATCCATCGCGCATCGCCTGATCATCGACTGGGTGGAGCTTCACGGGTGAGCGATCGCGCGCTGGAGGGTCTCGATGACCGGCAGCGCGAGGCGGCTTCGCTGCTGCGGGGTCCGGTGTGCGTCCTCGCCGGTGCGGGAACCGGGAAGACCCGGGTCATCACGCATCGCATCGCCCACGGCGTCGATACCGGGGCATACTCACCCGGACGGGTCATGGCGGTCACATTCACCACCAGGGCTGCCGGTGAGATGAGGGGTCGCCTGCGCGCGCTCGGCGTCGAGGGCGTCGCGGCCCGCACGTTCCACGCGACGGCGCTCGCCCAGCTGAACTTCTTCTGGCCGCAGCTGGCGGGCGATGCCGCCCCCGCGATCATCGACAAGAAGGTTCGCGTGCTCGCCGACGCCGCCGACGGCTTGCGGCTGCGGATCGACGCGCCGACGCTGCGCGATGTCGCCGGGCGTATCGAAGCCCGCAAAGTTCGGATGCACTCGATCGAGCGCGATGCCGCTGACCACCCCACCGGTCTGCCGGGCATGGATGTGCAGGCGCTCGCCGATCTGCAACGCGCGTATGAGAAGGTCAAGGACGAACGCCGTCAGCTCGACTTCGAGGATGTCCTTCTCGCCTGCGCGGGAATGCTCGAGTCCGAGCCCCGCGTCGCCGCCGCCGTGCACGAGCAATACCGGCACCTCACGGTCGACGAGTATCAGGACGTGTCCCCGGTGCAGGCGCGGCTGCTGGAACTATGGTTGGGCGACCGCCGTGATCTGTGCGTCGTCGGGGATGCCAGCCAGACGATCTACTCCTTCGCCGGTGCCGATCCGCGCTATCTGCTCGACTTCGCCGACCGGTACGACGATGCCAAGGTCGTACGACTCGAGCGCAACTATCGGTCGGATGGCGCGGTGCTCGCCGTCGCCAATTCGCTCATGCGGGGGCGCCCCGGTGCGCTCGAGCTCGCGTCTGCGGCTGCACCGGGTGGCGAGCCGACGGTGACGGCGTACCCGGATGACACGGCCGAGGCGGACGGAGTCGCGGCTGCGGTCGCAGCGCAGCTGGCCGCCGGGATCGACGCGCACGACATCGCCGTGCTCTACCGGGCGAACGCGCAGTCCGCACCCGTGCTGGCGGCCTTGGCCGGTCGGGGGATCGCTGCCACTGTTCTCGGCGGCAGGCGGTTCTTCGACCTGCCCGAAGTCCGTCAGGCTGTCATGGCCCTCCGTGGCGCGTCGGTGGCTCCGCTCGAGACGACGTTTGTCGCGGCCGTCCGTGACGTCCTGCGCTCGCTCGGCCTGAGCGACGACCCCCCGCCGGCCGGCGGGGCCCTTCGCGATGCGTGGGAAGCACGGTCGGCGGTGCTGCGTCTCGCTGAGCAAGCCCCGGCGGGTACGACGCTGCGTGCCTTCACAGATGAGCTGCTCGCTCGCGCCAGGAGCCAGCACGAACCCGCCCTGCGCACCGTCACCCTGGCGACCCTGCACGCTGCGAAAGGTCTGGAGTGGGACCACGTGCACCTCATGGGAATGAGCGAGGGCCTGCTTCCCATCTCGTACGCGACGACGTTCGAGCAGGTGGATGAAGAGCGCCGCCTCGCTTACGTCGGCATCACGCGGGCCGGTCGAACTCTGTCACTGTCGTGGTCGCGGGCGAGCGGGCAACGACCTCGTCAGATGTCGCGATTCCTTCAGGAGATCGGCACCAGCACTCTGCGTGCGGCCGGTGTCCGTGCCAACTCCGGCGGACGTCCGCGGCGCTGACGGTCACCGACGCCGTCTGCGGGTGAGGCGAGCTGAGGAGTCGTCCGGCCAGGATGCCCGCTTCCCAGAGCAGCGCGAGGTCGGTGCGGAACGTGCCGCGCTCGAGCATCTGTGCCGCCAGCAGCGGCCACGCGGGATCGGCATCGCGTCGGTGCGCGTGCACGCACGCCAGACACGCCGTCACACCGGGAACCACGAGGGGGCCGACTGTCACGCGGTCGCCGGCGAGTTCGATCGGCAGATGTGTCACGTCTCGAGCCATCAGCCGAGCCGCACGGCGGGGTTCCACCAGGCGATGGGCGACGATGACCACGGGTACGGCCGGATCGGGGTCGGCCTGCGCCCAGCGGGTGGTGCTGACGACGTCGAGTCCGACCGCGTCGAGCGCGCCGAGGAGGGCGTCGGTCTCGCCCACGCCGAGTTCGCCGGGCAGCTCCACCCGCGTCCGTTGGCGCCGGCCCCTCACGAAGGTGAGGGCGGGCGAGATGTGTTCGACGAACGCTGCCGCGTCCTCAGCCGGTGCACCTGATGCCGCGGCCAGGGGCAGGATCATCGCATCGGGGATGCCGTCGTGCAGTGCCGACAGCAGGCTCTCCTGCCACGGAGTGACATCGTCGACGCGGATGGCCGGGTCCGCACCCAGCTGCAGACTGGAGGGTGTCCGCCACAGGGGTTCTTTCGAGGGCGCAAGTCGGAGCATACGCCGATTGTGCCGCGGAAGCATGAAACGGCGCACCGGCTCTCCACAGAAGCGCCTCGCGTCAGACGGGGCGCGGATCCTCCGGCATGTCCGAGCCGTCGGGGTCAGAGTCTCCGGCATCCGGCTCAGCGGCGCGGTCGGCCTCGCTCAGCAGCTCGTCCAGGGCCTCGTCGAACGCGTCTCGCTCGGGCCCCTCGCCGCGTGCGCGCGCCTGCAGGCGGGCCACGAGCGCGGCCGGGTCGTCGATGTCCGCCGCGTCCGGCATGAGATCCGGGTAGTCCCACAGACCGTCCCGGTCGGCTTTGCCCACTGCGTCGGTGACGGCGCGCCACATCGCGGCGGCTTCACGGAGGCGCCGGGGGCGCAACTCGAGTCCGACGAGCGACCCCATGGCCTGCTCGGCGGGGCCCCCGACCGCGCGCCGACGGCGCACGGCCTCGGCGATCTTGGCCGATTCCGGCAGGCGTGCCGTGGCATCTGCGGTGACGACGTCGACCCAGCCTTCGATCGTGGCGAGCAGGTTCTCGAGTCGGGTGAGGGCGGCCTCCTGTTCCGCGGTGCGCTGGGGCAGCAGCGCACCGGACTCGAGGGCGGCGCGCAGTTCGCCGGGGGACGACGGGTCGAACCGCGAGGCGAGGTCTTCGAGCGCGACCGTATCGACGTGGATCCCACGCGCGAACTCGCTCACCTGCGAGATCACGTGCAGGCGCAGCCAGCGTGCGTGGCGAAAGAGGCGGGCGTGGGCGAGTTCGCGCGTCGCGAGGTACAGGGCGAGCTGGTCGCCGTCGACGTCGAGGTCACGGCCGAAATCGGCGAAGTTCTGCGGAACGATGACGGCGTCCCCGTCGGGCAGGATCGGGATGCCGACATCTCCGCCCGAAACGACCTCGAGCGACAGGCGTCCGATCACCGCGCCCAGCTGAGCGGCGAACAGCGAGCCCCCGATCCGACGCATGAACTGGCCGGCGCCGGCGATCATGCCCTTCATCTCTTCGGGAGCATGGTCGCCGATCGCGGTGGTCAGCGCTCCGGAGATCGAGTCGGCGACCGGTTCCGCGAGTTCTTGCCACACCGGCAGGGTGAGCTCCACCCACTGCCCGCGCGTTATCGCCTGCGGCGCCCGGGGGAGGTCCGAGATGGTCGTGGCTTCGCTCAGCCACAGGGTCGCCAGGCTGAACGCCTGATCGAACTCCTGGCGACTGCCGGTCGTGATGCCCAGTCCGTCCTTGTTGGCCAGATGGAGCGCACCCGCCTTCGCGGCCGACCAGTCGATGCTGCCGTCCCCATCCGCGGCAAACGCCGCCCGCATCTGCTGCATGATCTGCTGCAGCATCGCGGGGTCCATTCCGAGACCCGACAGGGCCTCGATTCGGGCCGGATCGAACCCCTCCACCCCTCCGCCGAACAGGTTGCGGAGCATGTCGGCGAAGGGATCGCCGGGGGAGTCGTCGTTGGAACGGTCGCGATTGTCGTCAGCCATATCAGGCGCCTTTCAGCGGGCAGAACTCGTCTCGCTCTACGCTAGTCGCACGTCCTCTCGCGGCGGCCGGGATCGGCCTCGGCGGAGGATCTCGCGTGTACGCCGGTCGCGAACGGCCGGCCAGGAAGGCTCTCTCCGTGGCACTGTTCGATGAGAACTCGACGATCGTCCCGGCCCCGCGGCGGCGCGTGCGGCGCGGCACCCTGGCCGGCATCTGGGCGCTCACGGTGGCTCTGGTCGCGCTGCTGGCGCTCACCTTCCTGCCCAGTTCGTTCGTGATCCAGCAGCCCGGCCCCGTCTTCAACACGCTCGGGACCGTGACCGGCGCCGACGGCGACGAGGTGCCGCTGATCAGCGTCGACGGCGCGGACACGTATCCGACCGCCGGGACGCTGGATCTGCTGACCGTGCAGGTCCTGGGCAACCGCGAGCGCACACCTACCTGGTTCGAACTCGCCATGGCGTGGTTCGACTCGTCGCGGGCCGTTCTGCCTCTGGACGATGTCTTTCCACAGGGACAGAGCACCGACGAGCGCAACCAGGAGAGCGCCGTCATGATGGTCGACTCACAGAAGGAGGCGACGGCCGCGGCGCTGACAGAGCTCGGCTACGACGTGAAGGCGATGGTACGGGTCTACTCGCTCACGGAGGACTCGGCTGCGCGGGGGCTGCTGCAGCCCGATGACATCGTCCGCGCGGCGGACGGTATCCCCGTCGCCGATACGGCCGAACTTCGAGACATCATCAATTCCGCCGACGGAGCGCCCATCGAGCTGACGATCGATCGTGACGGCCAGCCGCTGACCGAGACCGTGACGCCCAGGCAGTCGATCGTCGACGGCGAGTCGGTGTGGCTCGTGGGGATCTCCACCCTGCATGACTACGATTTTCCGATCGACGTGACCATCCAGCTGGACGACGTCGGCGGCCCGAGCGCCGGTCAGATGTTTGCACTCGGCATCATGGACACGCTCACTCCGGGCGAGCTCAACGGCGGTGAGAACATCGCCGGCACGGGCACGATCGATGCGTCCGGCGCGATCGGCGCGATCGGCGGCATCCGCCAGAAGATGCACGGCGCCCTCGGCGCCGGCGCCGACTTCTTCCTCGCCCCGGAGAGCAATTGCGACGAGGTCGTCGGATACATTCCGTCCGGCCTGCGCGTCTTCTCGGTCGCGGACCTGGATGATTCGCTCGCCGTGCTCGCCGCGATCCGCGACAGCGCGGACCTGGACTCGCTCCCCACGTGCCGCTGACGGAGCCCGGGTCGGGTGGGACGCGCCTAGGATGGAGGGGTGACCACGCCTTCAGCGCCGACACAGGCCACGCCCAATCCATTCCGCCGCGCGATCGGCATCACGATCGCGGTGATCGCGGTTGTCGTGGTGGTGTTCTTCATCTTCGCGAGCCTCTACGCCGATTGGCTCTGGTTCGACCAGCTCGGTTTCGAGGGTGTGCTGTGGACGCAGTGGACGGCTCGCGTGGTGATGTTCCTCGTCGGCTTCGTCGCGATGGCCGTGCCGGTGTTCCTGGCGATCCAGCTCGGGTACGGGCTCAGGCCCGTCTACGCACGTCTGAGCTCACAGCTCGACCACTACCAGGAAGTCGTGGAGCCGCTGCGTCGCCTGGCCATGTGGGGCATTCCGATCTTCTTCGGCTTGTTCGCCGGATTCGCCGCGTCCGCACAGTGGGAGACCGCGTGGCTCTGGATGAATCGGGTCGATTCGGGGGAACTCGATCCGCAGTTCCAGATGGACACCGGCTTCTACCTGTTCTCCCTGCCGTTCTTCACCTCGGTGCTGGGCTTCGCGTCGGCCGTGATCCTCGTCTGCCTCGTCGTCACGGTGCTGGTGACCTACCTCTACGGGTCGATCCGCGTCGGCAAGGGCGAGTTGCGCATTTCCAAGCCCGCCCGTATTCAGCTCGCCATCATCGCCGGGCTCTACATGCTGCTGCAGGCGGCGAGCCTGTGGCTCGATCGGTACAAGACGCTGACGCAGCAGAGTGAGCGCATCACGGGCGCGACGTATGTCGACGTACACGCGATCATCCCGGGGCTGACGATCCTTACGGTGGCGGCCATCATCGTCGCTGCGCTCTTCTTCGTCACGGCGATCATCGGACGCTGGCGCTTCCCGCTCATCGGCACGGGATTGCTGATCGTCTCGGCGCTCGTCGTCGGCGTCGCGTACCCCTGGGTCCTCTCCAACATCCAGGTGCGCCCCAATCAGGAGACGCTGGAGAGCGAGTTCTACCAGCGCAACATCGACGCGACGCAGAAGGCGTACGGGATCGATGGGCTTGAGAAGAGCGACTTCCAAGCCGTGACGGACGCTGAGCCCGGCCAGTTGCGCGCCGACGCCGACACGACCGCGTCGATCCGCATCATGGATCCAGCGATCATCTCGCCGACCGTTCGCCAGCTCGAGCAGTACCGCTCGTACTACCAGTTCACGGATCCGCTGGACGTCGACCGCTACAAGATCGAGGGCGAGTCTCAAGACACCGTCGTCTCGGTGCGGGAGCTCAACCTCGAGCAGCTCGGACAGGCGGCATCGTGGTACAACACGACACTCGTGTACACCCACGGGTACGGCATGGTCGCGGCCAAGGGAAATGAGCGCACCGCCGACGGCAACCCGGTGTTCGTGGAACGCGGCATCCCGACGATGGGCGACCTGACCAACGGTGAGAAGTATGAGCCGCGGGTGTACTTCGGCGAGACGTCGCCTGCCTACTCGATCGTCGGCGCACCGGAGGGCACCGGGAGCATCGAGCTCGACTACCCCCGCGGGGAAGACGGAGCGGCCCAGACCAAGACCACTTTCACGGGCGACGGCGGACCGATGGTCGGCAGCATCTTCAACCGGCTGATCTACTCGCTGAAGTTCCAGTCGACCGACATCCTGTTCTCGGAGGGGATCAATGACGAGTCCCAGATCCTCTACGACCGTGATCCCGTCACGCGCGTGCAGAAGGTCGCGCCGTACCTGGAGCTCGACAACGACCCGTATCCGTCGGTCGTGGACGGACGGATCGTCTGGATCGTCGACGGCTATACGCTGAGCGCCGACTACCCGTACTCGTCGATCGTGAGTCTGCGGGACGCGATCAGCGACACGACCAACACGGCGCCTCGTGTAGCGCTGGACGACGTCAACTACATTCGCAACTCCGTCAAGGCCACGGTCGACGCGTATGACGGCTCGGTCACGCTCTACGCGTGGGATGAGACCGACCCGCTGCTTCAGGCATGGCAGAAGGTCTACCCGTCGACGCTCAAGCCGATCAGTGACATGAGCGGCGATCTGATGAGCCACGTGCGGTACCCGACCGACCTGTTCAAGGTGCAGCGAGCGATGCTCGGCACGTACCATGTCGACGATGCGCAGTCGTTCTATCAGCGTGACAACGCGTGGAAGACGCCGAACGATCCGGTCTCCAAGACTGACGTGCTGCAGCCGCCGTATTACCTGACGATGAAGATGCCCGGGCAGGACGCGCCGACCTACTCCATGTTCACGACGTTCATCCCGGGCGGTGAGGACACGCGAAACGTCCTGATGGGGTACTTGTCGGTGGACTCGGATGCCGGCGCCGCAGACGGTGTCCGAAGCGACACCTACGGGAAGCTTCAGATGCTGGAGATCAACGCCGAAACACCCGTTCCCGGCCCCGGTCAGGTGCAGAACACGTTCGATGCGGATCCGGATGTGTCGGCGTTCATCAACATCCTCAAGCAGGGCCAGTCCGAGGTGCTCAACGGAAACCTGCTCACGCTCCCGGTGGGCGGCGGCCTGCTCTACGTGCAACCGGTGTTCGTGCAGTCGTCGGGTTCGACGAAGCTGCCGACGCTGCAGAAGGTTCTGGTCGCGTTCGGCAATGAGGTTGCCTTCGAGGACACCCTGCAGGGGGCGCTGGACACGCTCTTCGGCGGCTATTCCGGCGCCGAAGCCGGCGACGGCGGCGCCACACCGACTCCCGCGCCGAGTGAGTCCAGCGCCCCGGGAGATGCGACCGGCGGCGGATCGACCACCACGGACGTCGCTTTCCAAGCCGCGCTGGCCGATGCTCAGCAGGCGATGCTCGACCGTGATGCGGCGCTGAAGGCCGGAGACCTGACTGCCTTCGCGGAAGCTGATGCCCGTCTGACGGCGGCCGTCACCCAGCTCCTCTCGCTCTCGGGCGAGTGACCGTTCCCCGCTGATGTGGTGGTGACGGCTCACGCGGTGAGCTGCCACCACCAGATCAGCAGGAGGGTCACAATGAACCCGGAAAGCTGGTTGATCCAGAGGAATCGGCGCCAGCCGGTCGTGGCGCGCGCCGCTTCGGCATCGTCGAGGTCGCGGTAGGGCCACACGGCGATCAGGTAGGGGAGGACGGCCAGGGCCGCCAGCGGTCCGGGCCAGGTGACGCCGAGCATCGTGAGCCCTGCCGCTGTGTAGCAGGCGAGCGAGAAACGCACGGTCCACCGTGCTCCGCGAGCGGTCGCGATCGACGCGATGGAGGCTTCTCGGTCGGCCACGACGTCCTGAACCGCGCCGAACGCGTGGGAGGCGATGCCCCAGAGCGCGAACGCGATGATCAGGAGGACCAGTGACCTGTCGCCGCGCGCGCCGCCGAGGATCAGCCCATAGACCGCGGGGGAGAAGAAGTGGATGCTGCTGGTCAGCGAATCGGCGAATGGCCGCTCTTTCAGACGCAGCGGCGGGGCACTGTAGAACACCACGAAGAAGAGGCTCGCGGCCAGGACGATCCAGGAGAGGGGTCCGCCGACCGCGACGAGGTACACAGCGAACGGCAGGCACGCCAGGGCTGCCGCCCAGAGCATGGCGCGGTGCAGGCTGCGGTCGAGCACCGCGCCCTGCACGCCGCCCTTTCGGGGGTTGTGCAGGTCAGACTCGTAGTCGAAGACGTCGTTGATCCCGTACATCGCCAGGTTGTAGGGAATCAGGAAGAACACGGTCCCGATGATGAGGGTGAGATCGACCTGGTGGGTCGAGAGCAGGTAGGCGGCCGCGAACGGGTAGGCCGTGTTGATCCAGCTCACCGGTCGCGAAGAGACGATGAGCTGGCCGAGCAGACCCGGCCGGCTCATGCGCGCCGCCGGCTCAGCAGGGTGAAGACAGCGGGCACGAAGAAGGCCGCGCACACGGGGTACGAGAAATCCTCGAGCGGGGCGAGGCCCACGCGGATCCCCGAGAGGTGCTCGGGCGGGTAGGTGAACAGACCCAGAGCGATCATGATGTTGTCGAAGATCGCGGTGAGCACGCACAGCGCGAGTGCCGCGATCGCGGACGAACCCATGCGGTGGCCGAAGTCGGCCCGCCGTGCGGTGGCGAGTGTCACGAGGATCGTCACCGCTGCGAACGGCACGATCAGCAGAGCGTAGGTCACGGCATCCCCTCTCGCCGGCGCGTGCTTCGACGCTCTGCGGCGGCCCAGAGCGTCAGGGCGAGCTGACAGAGAAAGGCCAGGAAGAACGGCTCCTCCAGGGGCAGGTGAGGCGCGAGATCGATGCCGAGGAGCAGGGCGCTGTCCCCTTTGACGAAGACACCCGCTGCGATACCCGCGATGTCCCATGCGAGCAGCAGCACCGTGCCCGCCAGGACTGCCAGTCCGGCACGGACGGGGCGATCCCAGAATGCGAGTCGGTGGCGCGCGTCGAGAGCGGCTACGCCCGACGCGGACACGAGGATCGCGAGGAGGTAGAGGCCCGGCATCAGCTGCCGGCGGCCGGTCGGTCGCGATGAATCCGCTCCAGGGCCAGCTCCGCCGAGATGAGACACATCGGCAGCCCGATTCCGGGGAGGGCCGAGCCCCCCGCGTAGTAGAGGCCAGAGACACGGCGAGACACATTCTTGGGGCGGAACATCGCACTCTGGCGAAGCGTGTGCGCGAGACCGAGCGAGTTGCCGCGCCACGCGTGCAGGTCATGCTCGAAGTCTCCGGGTGCGATGGTCCGGCGCACCCGGATGCGCGCAGCGAGATCCGGGATCCCTGCCCATCGCGCAAGCTGGTCGATCGCCCGATCGGCCGCCTGCTCGACGCGCGGATCGCCCGTGCCGTCGATGCCGCCCCGCCCGATCGACGGATCAGCGGGGATCGGAACCAGCATGAAGACGTTGGAGGAGCCTTGCGGCGCGACGGTCGCATCGGTGACGCTCGGAGTGCACACATACAGGGATGCCGGGTCGGGGATGCGCGGGTCGTCTCCGAAGATGGCGTCGAACCCTTTCGACCACTCGCGCGTGAACAGGAGCGTGTGGTGGGCGAGCTCGGGCAATTCGCCCTCGACGCCGAGCAGCACGAGCAGCGCCCCCGGGCTCGGCGTCCGGGAGTCCCACCAGCGCTGGGGGTACGTCTGCAGCTTCGGCGGGAGGAGCGCGGTCTCGCTGTGGTGGAGGTCGGCGGTGGAGACGACGAGGTCGGCGTGGATGACCTCTCCCGACTCCAGCGCGACGCCCGTCGCGCGACGCCCGGCGGTGATGATCCGTGCGACCGGAGCACCGGTGCGCACGGTGACGCCCGCGGACCGCGCGAGACGCTCGATTGCGCTGATGACCTCGATCAACCCGCCCGCCGGGTACAGCACGCCCTGCGTCAGGTCGAGGTGGCTCATGAGGTGGTACAGGCTCGGCAGTTCATACGGGGAGCCGCCGAGGAACACCGCGGGATAGCCGAGGATCTGCTGGAGGACGGGGTCGGCGAACCGGCGTTCGATGTGGCGCGAGAGTGACCGGGTCAGGAGGGGCGCCAGCTGCGGGAGGCGCCGGAGTAGCTCGCGATCCCGGAGGCCCGCGGTGGTCGCGTACGAGTCGTACAGGAAGCGCGTGACGGCGAGGTCGTACGCCTCTCCCGCCGAATCCAGGTAGTCCTCGATTCGGTCGCCCGCACCGGGTTCTCGCTGTTCGAAAAGTGCGCGCACCGATGCGCGCCCGCTGACGACATCCACTCGCTCGCCCGGTCCGCCGCCGGACGGCTCGGCATAGACCCGGTACGCCGGCGTCAGCGGGGCGAGATCGAGTTCGGCGTCAGCCGTCGTCCCGAGCAGCTCGAAGAACCGCTCGAAGACCTCGGGCATGAGGTACCAGCTGGGCCCGGTGTCGAAGCGGAACCCGTCCTGCTCCCAGGAGCCCGCGCGTCCGCCCACTTCGTCTCGACCTTCGACGAGTGTGACGTCCCCGCCCTCCTGAGCCAGGAGCGCCGCGGTGGCGAGACCGGCGATCCCGCCGCCGATGACGACGGCGTTCATGCGCCGACCCGTCTCGGGCCGGCCGCGACGGCGGCACGTGCGACGATCGCCGCCTTCGCGATCCCCGGCACGCGCACGCGCACGCCCGGGTCGCTCGTACGGCGCAGCCGCTGCGTGAGCTCGGCGAACAGATCGTGCGCCGAGCTCACGGCGCGGCGGCAATCCGCGGGGAGTGAGCTGATGACGGCGTTGGCGACGGCGAGGTCGCCCTCTATGCGGTCCAGCACGTCGTCGCGCGTGACCGAACGGCCATCGATCCCCAGGTAGTCACGGCCGAGGACGTCGGCGTCGGCCGCGTGATCGCGCAGGAAGTTGATGTCCTGAAACGCGGCACCCAGCCGCCTGGCACCGGTGACGAGGTCGGCAGCCGGCTGCTGTGGCCGGGTCGATCCGGCGTTGAGGAACACCTGCAGACACATGAGTCCGACGACTTCGGCGGAACCGTAGACATACGAATCGTGAGAAGCCGAATCGTGCGCCGTCACATCGAGATCGGTGCGCATGGACGCGAAGAACGGTCGGACGAGGTCCGGCCCGATGCCGCACTCGCGCGCTGTGCGGGCAAAGGAATGCACCACGACGTTCGTGCTGAAACCGCGCGCCAGCGCTGCGAGGGTTTCCGCTTCGAGCTCGTCGAGGACGCGGCGAATGTCGGCGGGATCGAGGCCCGCCTCGGCGGCGGCACCGTCGACGACCTCGTCGGCGATCCGGACGAGGGCGTACACGGTGCGGATGTGCGGCCGGGGGCGTGGTCCGAGCAGACGCACGGCGAGGCCGAAGGATGTCGAGTACACCCCGATGACGGTGGCGGCGGCTTCGACCGCTGCCCGGGAGTAGGTGGGGAGAGACGTGGTCACGGCATCCGCTTCTCGATGCGATCGGCGATGCCGGCCAGCAGCTCCACGGCCGGAGCGGGCAGGAGCGGATCGGCGGCGACGATGCGCGCCTGCCCGATCATCGAGGAGATCAGATCGACGAGTGCCGAGCGTGCGCCGCTGGAGGTGAGTTCTTCCTGTGCCCGACGGATCGCGATGGGGCCCGTGGGGGCCAGGTCGAGCGCGACGCTCACGCGAGCCCAGTCGGGCGAGCGCTGGGCGAGAGCGATGAGAGTCGTTCGTTTCGATTCGCGCAGGTCAGCCCCCGCTGCGCGTCCCGCCTGTGCGGGCGATCCGAAGGTGCCGATGAGGTCATCGACCAGCTGGAATGCCAGTCCGAGTCGGCCCGCCGCGTCACTGACCTGGGCGCGCTGCGCCGACGACGCGCCCGCCAGAAGAGCGCCGGCGGCGATCGGCGCCTCGAACGAGTACACGGCTGTCTTCTCATATGCCGTGGAGAGCAGTTCGTCGGCATCCGGGAAGCTCGGAAGAATCGCATGTTCGACGTCGCGCAGTTCACCTCCCGCCGAGCGCAGGACGGCGTCGTCGACGAGGTCCAGCAGCCCATCGCGATGCGCGGAGCTCAGCGGGGCCGCCGCGATGAGGCGCACGGTCTCGAAGAGCAGCAGATCGCCGGCCAGCACCCCGGCGGCGCTACCGAGCAGGATCGCGTTGGCGGGGGCGGCGCCGGCGTCTTCGCCCCGCTGGCGAAAGCTGCCCGAGACATTGGGCACACCGCGACGTTCGACGTCACGGTCGATGACGTCGTCGTGGATGACGAATGCCGTGTGCAGCAGCTCGAACGCCGCTGCCACATCCCAGATGGCCGGAAGGTCGTCCGTGTTGCCACCGAAGGCGCGGAAGGATGCGACGACGAGTGCGGGGCGGAACCTCTTGCCTCCGTCCGCGGCGTGCGCCGTGGCCCGCACCAGCTCGTCGAGAGACCGTGAGTAGCGTGCGCCACGGGAACTCAGGCGCTCGAGGCTCCGCTCGATCGCGCTGTCGACGAGGGCAGCGCTGTCCAGGGGGAGAGTGATCATGACGCGCGCCGCAGGCGGGGGGCATCGAAGAGGTGCATCTGCTCGGACTGCAGCACGAGCCACGGGCTGAACGCCCACGGGGTCGAAGTCAGCGCTGTGGCGAGATCGGCCGGATCGACCCAGCGTGACTCGATGACCTCGGCGCGGTTCGGTCGCGGCTCTTCGTCGGCGTAGGCGACGTAGACCGGGCACAGCTCGTTCTCGACGGTGCCGTCGGCATCGATCGCGCGATACCGGAAGAGGGGGAGCGCCAGCTCGAGGCCGCGGAGCGACAGTCCGAGTTCATGCCCGGCGTGGCGATGAACGGCCGTCGCGACGGGTTCCGCGGGGCGCGGATGACCGCAGAAGGAGTTGGTCCACACGCCAGGCCAGGTCTTCTTCGACAGTGCGCGTCGCGTCACGAGCACGTTGCCATCGTCGTTGAGCACGTGGCAGGAGAAGGCGAGATGAAGAGCGGTGTCGCTGCCGTGGACGCTGGACTTCGGAGCAGTGCCGATCTCGTTGCCACTGTCGTCGAGCAGCACCACCAGGTCCAGGTCTGTCATCTTTCCTCCTTGTTCGCTAGTTTATCTAGCGATGTCGGAAATGCTACCCAACGAAACCGGGGGGTGTCCAACGGTGCAGAAGCGCGGGATGCCCGCCGACGAGCGCGGGCTTCTCGTCCTCGGGGCACTGGAGGCCGTGCAGGTCTTCAGCGATGCGTTGGACCAGATGAAGGGTAGCCTACGCGGCGAGATGGGTATGAACGCGACCGACGTCGCGGCGTTGCGCATGCTGATCATGCGTGAACGGTCTGCGGCGGTCGTCCAGCCGCAGGACATCGCCAAGCACCTGTCTATCTCGACGGCGTCGACCACGAAGCTCCTCGATCGCCTGAGCAGGAGCGGCCACGTCGAGCGTCGCCCGCATCCGAGGGATCGACGTGCTCGCATCGTGGTGCTCACCGATGTCGCGCGCGCGGACTTCTATCGCCACTTCGGGGAGCGCCTGGTTCGGATGCGGCACGGGATGACCGAGTTCACCGATGATGAGCTGCGGGCGATCGTCCGCTTCCTGGCGGACATGTCCGCCGCGCTGACCGAGACGCGCTCTCCGTGAAAGTGGAAGGGCCCTTGATCAGGATATTTCCCGACCAAGGGCCCTTCTTTCGTTGCGGGGACAGGATTTGAACCTGCGACCTCTGGGTTATGAGCCCAGCGAGCTACCGAGCTGCTCCACCCCGCGTCACAAAGAACCACTCTAGCACGGCCTAGGCGTTGCGTCCCTCGCGGTTGCCGATGCGCAGGTGGGCGCGCGAGGATGAGGGCATGGCATCCCCCTTCGACACACGTGTGCGCACACCGGGCGATGACGAGTCGGGATCATGATCTGCCGCGTTCGGCGGATGCGGGACAGGCCGTGACCGGCATCGGGGTCGCCGTCGCACAGTTCGCACCGACGTCGGACCGCGAGGCGAACCTCCAGACGATCGAGGAACTCACGGCGCGCGCGGCTGCGCGCGGCGCCCGGGTCGTGCTCTTCCCCGAATACTCGAGCTATTTCGTCCAGCCCTTCGATGAGGGCCTCGCAGCCCACGCCGAGGATGTCGGCGGCCGGTTCACGCAGGGCCTGTGCCGGATCGCGGCCGCGAACGACGCTGTCGTCGTGGCCGGTCTGCTCGAGCGCTCACCCGATGGTGGGCGCGTGCGCAACGCCGTCGTCGCCGTCGACGGCGACGGCGTGAGGGCGACCTATCGGAAGCTGCACCTCTACGACGCGTTCGGACAGCGCGAGTCCGATTGGGTGGAGCCGGGTGAGATCGGCGCGCCGGAGACCTTCGAGCTCGCCGGCATCCGTTTCGCCCTGATGACCTGCTACGACCTCCGGTTCCCCGAGGTCGCGCGGACTCTCGCCGATGCCGGTGCACACGTCGTGCTCGTTGCCGCCGAATGGGTGCGGGGGCCGCTCAAGGAGCATCACTGGCGCACGCTGCTGCACGCACGAGCGATCGAAAACACCCTGTACGTGGCTGCGGCCGATCACCCGCCGCCCGTCGGCGTCGGCGCGTCGATGATCGTCGACCCGCAGGGCATCGAGATCGCCGGCGTCGGCATCGATCGTGACATCGCCGTGGCCTGGCTGGATGCCGAGTCGGTCGCGCGCGTGCGCCTGGTCAATCCGGCACTCGAGCTTCGACGCTTCGGCGTTCATCCGCGCGCCTGAGTCACCCGACGACGTCGAGTCACCGCGTGAGCGTGGCGAGGCGGCGAGATGCCTCATCGAGGACTTCGACGCGTTTGCACGCGGCAAAGCGGACCAGCGTTCGGTACGGCGCGGCGCGGGACGGGCTTGCGAATGCCGTCAGCGGGATGGCGACGACTCCCGTACGTGCCGGGAGACCGCGGCAGAAGTCGCCGGCATCCATGCCGCTCGCGAGGAAAGGTGCGGCGTCCGCGATCGTGAAGTATGAACCCGCCGGAGCGGACACGTCGAACCCGGCGGCGCTCAGACCGGCGCCCAGCACGTCGCGCTTGACGCGCAGCGTGGCCGCGATCCCGGTGAAGAACGCGTCGGGGAGCCCGAGACCCACGGCGATCGCCGGTTGGAACGGGCTGCCGCTGACGTAGGTGAGGAACTGCTTGACCGCGAGGATCGCGGTCACGAGGTCCGCGGGAGCAGTGATCCAGCCGATCTTCCACCCTGTCATCGAGAAGGTCTTGCCAGCCGATGAGATCGATACCGTGCGCTGGGCGGCTCCCGGAAGCGTCGCGATCGGCACGTGCTGCGCGTCGAAGACGAGATGCTCGTAGACCTCGTCGGTCACGATGATCGCGTCGTGTCGCTCCGCAAGTCGAACGATCTCGGCACGCACCTCCGCCGAGAACACCGCGCCTGTGGGGTTGTGCGGATCGTTGACGAGGATCAGCCGTGTGCGATCGGTGACCGCGCGCGCGAGCGCCTCGACGTCCGGCTGAAATGTCGGCCAGGACAGGGGGACCGGGACCAGCGTCGCGCCGGCGAGAGCCACGATCGCCGCGTAGGCGTCGTAGTAGGGCTCGAAGACGACGACTTCGTCGTCCGGACCCTCGATCAGTGCGAGGAGGGTCGCGGCGAGCGCCTCGGTCGCACCGGCGGTCACGAGGACCTCACGGTCGGGATCCGCATCCAGGCCGTAGAAGCGGTGCTGATGCGCCGCGATCGCCTCCCGCAGCACCGGCATGCCACGGCCCGGCGGGTACTGATTGACACCCGCTGAGATCGCCGCGCGAGCCGCCTCCATCACCTCGGCCGGACCGTCCTGATCGGGGAAGCCCTGGCCCAGGTTGATCGCGTCCGTGCGATCCGCGAGCGCGGACATCTCCGCGAAGATCGTCGGCGTCACGGTGCCGTGCGCGTCCAGTAGGCCGGCCCCGGATGCCGCGCGGCGCCAGGCACCGGGGATCTCTCGCATTCCGCTCACGTTACATGCATAGCCCGGTCGGGGTGCGGGCATAAGCAACACACAGAATCAGGGGGCATCCTGAAGAGGTCTTGGGAAGAAGGAAACAGATGAATGACAACACGCCCTCCACCGATCAGCCGCTCGACGGCCAGCCGGGGGCCCAGGGGACTGCCCCCGCCGCCGATGCGGCAGTGCCACCCGGTGTGGTCGTCCCGCCGGTTCCGCCGTTGCCCGCGCCCGCGCCCGCGCCTTATGAGACAACGGCCCCCTACACGGCGCCCGAGCGGGTGGAGCCGGCCCACCCGGGTTACGGCTCCACACCCACCTCGCCCCACGGGACAGCCCCGACGTCGCCATACGCGGCCGCGCGGGTCTCATCCGACCAACCGCCGGCCCCCGACGGCGGGGCCTCGGGCAAGGTCGGCGCCGGCAAGATCGTCGGCATCATGGTCGCCGCTGCCCTGGTCGGCGGCGCGGCGGGGCTCGGTGTCGCCTCCGCGGGCGCATCGTTCTTCCCGCAGGCGCAGACCGTCGTGACCTCGGGAGCCGGCGCCGTGACGGTGAACAACAGCGATTCCGTCAACCAGACCACCGCGATCGCCGCAAAGGTGCTCCCGAGCGTCGTGACGATCTCGGCGTCGTCGGGCTCGTCGGGCGGGACCGGTTCGGGTGTGATCCTGACGAGCGACGGCTACATCGTCACCAACACGCACGTCGTGACGCTCGACGGCGCGTCCTCCGATGCGGCACTCAGCGTCACGACCTCCGAAGGGAAGGTCTACGCGGCTGAGATCGTCGGCACCGATCCGACCTACGACCTCGCCGTCATCAAGCTGACCGACGCGACGGGGCTCACCCCGATCGAGTTCGGTGATTCGTCGAACCTCAACGTCGGCGATCAGACGGTTGCTGTCGGGGCGCCGCTGGGACTGTCGAACACCGTGACGACCGGGATCGTCAGTGCGCTGAACCGTTCGATCCAGATCGCGTCCTCGGCGGCTCCGGAAGGCGACGCGCAGGATCAGCAGAACAACGGAGACCGCCGGTCGCCCTTCCAGTTCGACTACGGCCAGGGCCAGTCGCCGTCGGCAGGGGCGGGTTCCATCTCGATCGCGGTGATTCAGACTGACGCGGCCATCAACCCGGGCAACTCGGGCGGCGCGCTCGTGGACGGTGAAGGCAAGCTCATCGGCATCAACGTCGCCATTGCGACGGCGGCCGGCGCGAGCTCGAGCGAGTCCGGCTCGATCGGCGTGGGCTTCTCGATTCCCTCGAACATCGTCGAGCGCATCACCGATGAACTCATCGCCGATGGCACGGCCACGCATGGGCTGCTCGGCGCGATGGTCGGGGACGCTGCGGCGCAGGAGAACGCGACGACGGCCGGTGCGTACATCAGCGAGGTGACCTCCGGAGGAGCAGCCGCAGACGCCGGGCTGAGGGCGGGCGACGTCGTGACGTCGTTCAATGGGTACCCGGTCACCGATGCGACCGACCTGACGGCGCAAGTGCGCGCGCTCGCCGCCGGCAGCTCCGCAGAGCTCGTGTACCTCCGGGACGGCAAGACCCTCTCGGTGGATGTGACCCTGGGTGAGCTCACTCCGTAGGAGACGAGTCTCCCCACGAGAAGGACGTCACCCGCGCGATAGGCTCGCCGGGTGGCGTCCTTCTCCTTCGACGCCGGCAACGCCGGAAAGCTTCTGCGCATGCCGTTGTATGCGGGTGGACGGCTGGTGACCGCGGTGGTTCCGCGCGGTCGTGATCTGTGGGTCTTCGGATGCGCGGTGGGCATCACCGACGGTGCCTGGGCGCTGTGGCAGCATGCTGTCGCCGAGGGCGATGCCGCGATCTGGCTGACGGGAGGAACCCGCGACGCCGCCGAGGCGGCGCGGCGCGGGATTCCCTCGGTCCCGAAGGGATCCTGGCGAGGGTTCTGGCTCACTGCGCGAGCACGGGTGATCGTCGTCACGCACGGATTCGGCGACGTCAACCGGTACGCGGCGACCGGGGGCGTCATCGCGCAGTTGTGGCACGGCATCCCCCTCAAGCGGATAGGTCTTGATTCGCCCGTCACGACGCAGAGCCCGCTGCCTGCTCTCGACGGGGTCCTTCGCGCTCTTTATCGGCGCACGCAGGCGCGTATCCGCATCCTTCCCGCTGCGTCGGAGCTCGTGCGGGGTCGGCTCGAGTCGGCCTTCGGCCTGGCCGAAGACCGGGTCCCCGTCACGGGGGAACCCCGCGTGGACGTGCTTTCTCGCGGAACCGCGGCGGAGCGGCGCCGAAACGCGCTCTCCGCACTGACGGCTGTTCTCGGTCCGGACGAACCCGGCATCCGCCGGATCCTCTATGCGCCGACCTGGCGGGACGGAGCGCCGGATCCGGCCATCCCGACGGCTGAGCAATGGGAGAAGATCACTGCGCTTCTGGAAGAGACGGATGCCGTGCTCCTGGTCCGGTCGCATCCCCTCGGTGCCGGCGATTACAAACCGCGTGACACCACCCGTCGTGTTCGTGCGCTCGGCAGCGACCTCATCGCCGATGTCACGCCGCTGCTCCCCGGGATGGACGCGCTGGTGACGGACTACTCGTCGCTCGCGTTCGACGCCGCCCTGGTCCCGTTGCCGACGGTTTTCTTCGCACCGGACCTCGACGACTACACCGCCCGCCGAGGGTTCTACGGCACGTATGCGGAGGTCGCCGGCGCGGACCCTGCGCGCGACTGGGAGAGCGTCATCGTCGATCTGCGCCGCCTCCTGACCGATGAGGAGCACCGTGCGGCGCTGGTCGGGCGGTCTGCGCGGCTGAGCGCCGGCGTACACGCGTTCTCGGACGGGCGGAACACGGCCCGGGTCTACGCTCGGATCCGCGCAGCGATGGAGAGAGAACGATGACGCTCACAGCTCGTATTGAGGTGGATACCGTGCCGATGCTCGTACTGGCCGGCGCGGGCGCGGCTCCCGCCGATGTCGGACTCACGGGGCGTCGCGCCGCCGTGCGCGCGGACGTCGAGATCGACGGCCCCGGCTGGCATGCGTCGCTGCCGCTCTACGCCGCTCGCTGGGGCGGGAACGCCCGCCCGCTGCCGTCGGGCGATTACCGGCTCATCGTCAACGGCGCTCCCGGCGCGGCGACGGCGTCTGTTCCGCTCACCATGACGCCGGTCCTCCGGGCGACGCTGACCGGTGGCGTCCTCACCGTCGGGCCGCCCATCGATCCGGCCTACGACTCGGGGGAAGGGCAGGACGCGCTCGAGCGCCGTTACGCGACGCGTCCGACGGAGCTGGAGAACGCCGTCTTCTTCGAGAGCTTCTATGGTCGCAACGCGTCGTGCAATCCGCGTGCCGTTGATCGGGAACTCGCGCGTGTCGCCCCCGGCGTTCGCCGCTACTGGAGCGTGATCGATTTGTCGGTCGATGTACCGGAGGGTGCGATCGCGGTCATCGAGGGGAGCCCGGACTGGTGGCGTGCGCGCGGGTCCGCGCGGCTGCTCGTCGTCAACGATTGGCTGCACCGACGTTTCGCGCGCCGGGGCGGTCAGGTCGTGCTGCAGACGTGGCACGGGACGCCGCTGAAGAAGCTGGCCCTGCACCGACCGGGTTTCGATCCGCGCCGCATGGCAGCGGTCTTCCGTGAGGGGAGGCGTTGGGACGTGCTGCTGGCCCAGAACCCCTACGCAGGGCGCATGCTGCGAAGGGCATACGCCTTTCTCCGACGCCCGATCTGGGTCGAAGGCTACCCGCGCAACGATGTGTTGATCACGGGAGACGCGGCAGCGACCCGGATGGCCTTGGGACTGTCAGCCCGGGAACGCGTCATTCTGTATGCGCCAACCTGGCGCGACGACCGCGATCAGATCGTCGACTTCTTGGATCTGTCCCGACTGGCTGATGCGACCGGTGCGACGGTGCTCGTGCGCGGACACTCCCGCACACTGCTCCCCGGCTCCGACGTGCAGGGCGAGCGGGTGATCGACGTCACGGCGTATCCCGATGTTTCAAAGCTGCTGCTCGTGGCCGATGCTCTCATCACCGATTACTCTTCGGTGATGTTCGACTACACGGTGACGGGCAAGCCGATCTACTTCTTCGCGCCGGACATCGATCACTATCGTGGCGAGTTGCGTGGCTTCTACTTCGATCTGGCCGACCATGCCCCGGGGCCGATCGCCACCAGTCAGGACGAGCTGGAGGCGCAGCTGGCGGATGCCGAGGTGCCGACTCGCTACCGTGACCGCTATCTCGACTGGCAGGAACGTTTCAACAGTCGCGACGATGGACACGCCGCCGAGCGCGTCGTGGCGCGCATTCTGGACCAGGGGTTCGTCGATCGGGGATGACGGCGTCGCTGCCCCCGGTCAGGGGAGCGGGGTGTTGCGCCTGAGCCGTGACGTGTCGATGTTCTCGCGTGCACCGCGCACCGTGCCGATGAGGAACCCGACACCCCAGGCCAGGTGCATGGTGGGGATCACGAGGAGGGTCCACATTCGCTCCCGCCAGCCGGCGGCGGCGGCCGGGGAGAACGCGTATCCGACCACCACGATCGCGTAGGCCAGCAGCGGGAGGTAGACGATCGATGCCGCCAGAGACCAGCCACCGCTGAACACACCGGTGAGCTGCAGAAGGGCCACCGCGACGGCGAACACGGCGACGGCCACGAGCACCGGCGGGGCGAAGAACCGCACGGAATTGCGACGACCGTAGCGCCGCACCAGCTCACCCCGCCAGGTCCCCGTCGAGCGGAACTGACGGGCCAGCCGCACCCAGCTTTCGCGTGGCCAGTAGGTCACCGACAGGGCGGGGTCGAACCAGACCCGATATCCGGCACGACGGATGCGGAGGTTCAGCTCCCAGTCCTCGCCGCGCCGGAGCGACTCGTCGAAGAGGCCCACCTCCTCGATCACGGCGCGACGCATGACCCCGAGGTATGCCGACTCGGCCGGCCCCTCCTCGGCCCCGGAATGATACGCGCCCCCGCCGAGTCCGATCCGTGAGTTATACGCCGCCGCGACCGCGCGCTGGAACGGTGACTGGCCCTCGGCGCGCATGACGCCGCCGACGTTGGCGGCGCGGGTGCGATCGAGCGTCTCGAGCGCGCGACGGGTGTAGCCCGGCTCGAGAGCCGAGTGTGCGTCGACGCGCACCAGGGTGGGATGGATTCCGGCGCGGATCGCACGGTTGACGCCCACGGGGATATCGGCCGCGGGATTCGTGACGAGCCGCACCCGCGGGTCCGCTGCGGAGAGGGATCGAGCGATCGCGTCGGTCGAGTCGGTGGACGGGCCCAGCGCGAGTATCACCTCGAGCGGGCCGTCGACCTCCTGGGCGAGCACGCTGGCGACGGAACGAGCGAGGTAGTCCTGCTCATTGAGCACGGGCATGACGAACGTGACGCCCGACCCCGGTGGGGCGGGGGCGGCATCCCGCAACCGCGATTCGTCTTCGTGCATCCGTTGATCATCGCATGCCCTGTCTCCCTCATGAGGTACCGCGCGGCGCTGGCTAGGCTGGGATCGTGGGCATCATCTCGGACGGCCGGAAGGCCCTCTCGCTCGTTCAGAAGGCGGTGAACAACCGCCACGTCGCCCGCGAGGTGCGCACGCGGCTCACTGCCGTGCCGCTCCAGCCTGTGAATCATTTCCGGGTGGCGGTCTATTTCGCGGACGGCGCAGTGAACATGTATCAGATCCGGCAGTGGTACAAGCCCCTCGCCGTGCTCGCGCGCACGTGGCCCGTCGTCGTCCTCAGCCGCAATGCGCACGGCGCACGGGCGCTGTTGATGGACGGCGCCCTGCCCGTCGCCTTCGTGCCGACGGTCCGGTCGCTGGAGAAGTACATCGCGGAACAGGACATCCGCATCGTGCTGTACGTGAATCAGAACACCCGCAACTTTCAGATGTTCCGCTACGGGCATCGCTGGCACGTGTTCATCAACCACGGCGAGTCCGACAAGATGTACATGACCACCAACCAATTCAAGGCGTATGACTACGCCCTGATCGCCGGCGATGCTGCGCGGGCGCGGCTCAGACGCGTCCTCTGGGATTACGACTTCGCCACACGCACGATCGCCATCGGACGACCCCAGGCGGACCACTATTCCGGCGCCCTGCCGTATTCCCCCGATGAGCGCACGGTCGTCCTCTACGCCCCGACGTGGGAGGGTGACCGTCCGTCTGCGCACTACGGTTCGGTCCGCACGCACGGCGAGGCGCTGGCCGCCGGCATCCTCGCCTCGCCGGCCCATCGGCTGATCTACCGTCCGCACCCGCGATCAGGCGTCGTCGACCCGGAGTACGGAGCGGTGAACGCGCGCATCATCAACATGATCCGTTCCGCGAATCGCGCTGATTCTGCGGCGCAGCATGTCTTCGACGACGGCGCCGATCTCGGATGGCAGCTGGCCGCTGCCGATGTGGCCGTCGTCGACATTTCGGCGATGGTCTACGACCGTCTCGCTGCCGGCAAACCGCTGCTGGTCACCCGACCGGCTGACAACCGCGCCGTTGTCGACACCCACGGCTATCTGGGGGATGCCGAGTGGCTCGACGCGGCGGCATCCGGTGACATCGTCGCGGCCGTCCGGAGGCTCCAAGATGACCCGCTGGCCGTCGAGCGCCTGGGGGAATGGGTGCGCCACTATTTCGGCGACGCGTCGCCGGGTGCGGCGACCGCACGGTTCCACGGCGCGATCGCGGAGCTCATGGACCGCTGGGAGGCATGGCACGTCCGGACAGCAGACGGCGCCGATGAGCTCGAATCAGACGCGGCCGAGCTCGGGGACGAGTGACGTCCCTCAGCGCGTGACGAGACGCTCGATCGCGCTCAGCGGTATCGGCAGCCAGTCCGGGCGAGGCGGAGCGTGCCGGCGACGTAGTCGAAGGACCGCAGCATGCCGGCGATATCGCGCAGCGCGAGGTCCGGCGCTCGCCGCTCCTCGATCGGGCGCATCGGCTCGCCCTCGAAGTCCAACACGACCCACCCTCGTCCGGGCACGGAGATCACCTGACCCAGGTGATAATCCCCGTGCACCCGCTGCAGCGCGGGCCAGACCTCGCCGGCCGCCGCGGCGTAGATGTCTTCGATGGCGCGGCGTTGCGGCTGGAGCGCCGGCACTTCATCGAACGCGATGGCGAGCCGGCGGATCCACGCCCCAGCCAGGGTCGTGCGTGCTGCGGCGTCGGCCGGCACGGTCGGGAAGAGTCTCGCCAGGTCCCGGTGGACCTCCGCGGTCGCGCGACCGAGCGCATCGGCGCCGGAGGTGAAGTCGGCGTGCGCCGAGGCGGCGCGCAGCGCGACGCGCCAGGCGTCCTCGACGTCGGGGAGGAACTCCTGCGCGAACGCGAACGGCGGGGCCGACGGCGATCGGCAGATGATCGACGTATTGGATTGCTCTCCGGCGAGGACATCGGTCGGGAAGTCACCCGCGTCGAGCCCGAGCTCGGCGAGGAGGGCATGCGTGTACGCGAGGTCATGCGGACCGTCGATCAGGATCGTGCCCGCATCGCCGCGGCCGATGACCGACGTCGCGGGCGAGGCGCCCGCGAGGACTCGTTCCACGACGGGAACCTGATAGACGACCGGTTTCGCCGGCGCGTCGTCGACGAGGACCAGAACTCGCACAGTGGCGGACTCGTCGTCGCCGCGGAGTCGTCGGTCAGCCAGCACGCGCAACCTCGGCGGGGATGCGGAGCCGGTGAACCACCGTTGGCGGGGCAGCCACGGTGTCAGTTCTGCCAGCGTGCTTTCCGTGGGCGGAGGCTCGTCGGCACTCCGACGTCCGTGGGGTTCAGACACCGGCGACCGTGTCGACGCGCATCAGCGGGCGAGCGGGGGTCACTCGTCGCCCTGAGGGGTGGCCTCAGGCTGCGCTGCATCGAGGTGGAGCTCGACGGGAACCGAAAAGGCCACTCCGGCCGCGCCGAGGATTCCGAGGTCGTCGACCGGCGGCGGCAAGATCTCGGTGGGTTCACGAGGCTCCCACGGCTCGGAGGGCAGCCCGCCCCACTCGGTCGGCTCCTCGGGACGACTCTGGAAGATTCCCATGCCGTTATTCTCCTTCCAGCGCGGAGGCGGCGGCTCCGGTGCGGGGCGCGCGGCGCGCCACCGTGCTCGCTGCGCTGCCGATGGCCTCTGTCACGGATCCCGTCACGCGACGCCCGCCCGCGACGACCGCGCTGCCGGCACGCACAAGACCCACCGCAGCGACTCGTTCACAGGGGGCGGCACCCTCGTGGGGTTCGAGCTCGGCCGGGTACAGCTGCGGCGGCACGCCGAACGCGCGGTGCGAGCTGACGATCGCACGGCGTCCGAGCACGCGGTTGCCGGCACCACCGACGGCAGCGCCGATCCCGAAGGGGAGAGCCTTGCCGATGACGGATGCGCCGCCCTTCGCCGCGTACTGTCGGACGAACATCGGCTTCAGCCGGTCTAGGAGCGGGCCGACGGCGGCACGGGGGAGCGAGGTCGTGACCAGCTTCCCCCAGTACCTGTCGCGACTCTCGGCACCTCCGGTGAGCTGCCCGCTCAGCTGGGCGATGAGCTCGACGCCCTCTTCTCCGAGCATGAGGGTGAGGACGAGAGCCCGGGCGCGATCCGGACTCTCGATGCGGATGCCGTGCAATTCCGCCAGTGATTGTGCGTACAGCGCAGTGGCCTCGATGAAGCCGATGGTTTCGACTCCGCCGAGCGCGAGCGTGACGCCCGTCCCGATTCCGGGTACGACGGCCGTCGCTCCGACGGCGGCACCACCGGTGGTGACGGTGGCGAGGTAGCGGCGCTCCAGGATGCGTGCGATTTCAGCTGTGCTCGCGTTCGGGTTCCTGAGGCGGATGCTCCGCAGGTGCGTGATGACGACCGGTCGCTGCACCTGCAGGGCCCGGTCGAGAGCGCGGATCGCGCGCGGATGCTCCGATGATCCCTGCGGCGGCAGGCCGCCGTCCCACGGAGAATCAGCGGGCAGGGAGTGGATGCGAGGAACCTTCGCCATGACGCATCGATCCTACGTGCGGCCGCTGAGGGACCGCTGGGTGATCAGACGTAGAGGTTGGCGCGCTCGAGATCCTCGGCGAAGTCGACCTCGACGGCGTACAGGTCGGAAATATCGAGCGGTTCCAGCAGCAACCCGTTCTCGGCGATCGCGAGCTCCAGACCGCGCTCGAAATAGTCCTGATCGTCGACGCGGCCGAGCTGCGCGATGAAGGCGCGCTTGTCGGCGCGGGCGATGTAGTTGATGCCCACGGCCTCGCCGATGCCCCCGCGTACTGTCTTTGACAGTGCACGGATGAATCCCTCCGCCGTCACCGTGTACTTGACCTCTTCGTCGCTCACGCTCGCGGTGTTGACGGTGACGAAGGACTGATCGCGATCGATCAGCTCGATCGCCCGTCCGAGGATGCGCGGGTCGAAGACCACATCGCCGTTCATCCAGAGGACTCCCCCCTTGCCGGTTGCTTTGAGGGCGCGCAGCAGACTCTTGGAGGTGTTGGTCTGGTCGTAGCGCTCGTTGTAGACGTAGTCGACATCGGGAAACGCTTCCACGACTGCTTCGGCCCGGTATCCGACGACCGTCGTGATGCGCGCGCCGTCGCCGAACGCCGCCCGGATGTTGTCGTGCTGCTGCGCCATGATCGTGCGACCGTCGCCGAGCTCGGTCAACGGCTTGGGGAGGCTTCGTCCGAGGCGCGAGCCCATACCGGCCGCGAGGATGACAGTATGAAGGGTCACGGGGTGCTCCTGGAGAAGATGTTCATTGTCCGTTCGACAAAAAGACACCTCTTCGTGCCGAGTCTCATGCTAACGAAGCCGCTCTGAGAACCCCCGGAATCCACCCACGACGTTGTCGTTTCGTGACACTCGCGTTCAGGGCGGCTGAATCTGACACCGCTGTGCCGTCGGACCCACCTTGCTAGGTTGGTCGGGTGATCGCCGCTTCGCCACGTCCCGAGAAGGATCCGGAGGAGGCCGCCATCCCACGTGAGCTTCCTCCGAAGCCGGAGGTACCCGCTGAGGTCGCGGCCGCACAGTTCGCCGCGCGCCACACCGCGGCCGCCGACGATCCGACCCTCGCTCGCGCGGCTGTCGATGCGCTGCCCGATCTGGACATCGACACCGGCACACCGGCTCTGCGGATACGCGGCATTTCCAAGTCCTTCGGGCAGACCCGCGCCGTAGACGGTGTCGACCTGACGATCCCCGCCGGGATCTTCTACGGCGTCGTCGGCCCGAACGGTGCCGGCAAGACCACCATGCTGTCCATGATCGGTGGGCTGTTGCGCCCGGATGGGGGAACGATCGAGGTCGCCGGCGTCGACCTGCGCTCGTCGCCGGCACGCGCAAAGCATCAGATGGGGATCCTGCCCGACAGGCTCCGGACCTTCGATCGACTCACCGGCCGGCAGCTGCTGCATTACTACGGCGCGCTGCGTGGCCTGGCGCGGGCGGTCGTCGAGAGCCGGACGGCCGACCTTGCGCGGGCGTTCGATATCACCGAGGCTCTGCGTCGTCCCGTGGCGGACTACTCGGCGGGTATGACGAAGAAGGTCATGCTCGCCGGAGCGATGATCCATGCGCCGCGCGTGCTCGTGCTCGATGAGCCTTTCGAGGCGGTCGATCCGATCTCCAGCAACGTCATCCTCGATATCCTCGCGGCCTACACCTCCCATGGGGGCACCGTCATCCTCTCCAGCCACGGAATGGAGCTCGTCGAGCGGGTGTGCTCAGGCGTCGCGGTGATCGTCGCCGGGCGGGTCCTCGCCGCGGGGACGGTCGCCGAGGTGCGGGGCGAGCTCACCCTCGAGCAGAGGTTCGCCGAACTGGCGGGCAGCTCGAACGATGTGGAGGGTCTCGAGTGGCTGCACGCGTTCTCCGACTGAGGCTGCAGCTTCTCCTCGGCGCGCTGGGCGGCGATCGCCGCCGGGTCATCCGGATGCTGGTCCGGATCGTCGTCCTGCTGGTCTGCGCTGGGGTCGCCTGCTGGGGCGTGCTGCGGTTGCGGGCTGCGCCGGCAGACGTCGCGCTGACGGCGTGGGTCCTCTCTGCCGCGGCGGTGCCGGTGGTTCTCTTCCTCGCTGCACTCCTCGGCGGATTCGACGATCAGCTCGATCCGCGTCGATTCAGGGTCTTCGGCGTGGCGCCGCGCCCACTCGCCGGCATTCTGCTGCTTGCGAGCGTCGCCAGCGTCCCGGTGCTTGCGCTCGTGGCCGTGGGCATGAGCGGCGTGATTCTCTGGACGGCGCGCGGAGCGACGGTGGCCGTGAGCATTCTTGCGGTGATCCTCGGCATCCTCACCTGCCTTCTGCTGGCCAAGATCGGGCTCGCGCTCGGTGGGCTCCTCTTTCCCGTGAGGCGACGTTCGCAGGAGTCGACGGGGGCCTTCCTGATCACGGTGCTCGTCGCCGCGGTCGCAGTGGGGGTCTTCGTCGCGTCGCTGGAGTGGGATGCCGAGCTGTCGACCGCGCTCGGCGGGGCCGTCGACATCCTGGCGCTGACACCGTTCGGCGCGGCCGCAGCGCTTCCCGCGCGTGCGATCACGGGTGGTTTCGCGGGTCCGCTCATCGTGGCGCTGCTGACGGTTCTGGCTCTCGCGGTCGTGTGGGTGTGGCTCGTCGACCACCTCCTCACAACAACTGAGCGGCCCCGGTCGGGCCGGGAGGGCGGCGGTCTCGGGTGGTTCGCCATCACTTCCGGGACTCCTTCCGGCGCTGTTGCCGCGCGAAGCCTCATCTACTGGCTGCGCGATCCGCGCTACCTCGTCAACCTCGTGATCGTGCCGATTGCGGCCGTTGTGACGGTGATGCCGCTCGTTCTCGTCGGGGTGCCGGTCGAGATCGCTGCGCTCGTGCCGGTTCCGCTCATGGCGCTCTTCTTCGGATGGCTCCCGCACAACGACCTGGCCTACGATTCGACGGCGCTGTGGATGCACCTGGCGGCCGCGGTCCGTGGCTCCTCTGATCGCGCGGGTCGATTGGCGCCCATCGTCGTGGTGGCTCTGCCCGTGCTGGCCGTGTCGATGCCGATCGCGATCATGCTGCACGGCCAGTGGGCGACCCTCCCGGCGATGGTCGGCGTCTGCGCAAGCCTGTTCCTCAGCGGTCTCGGACTCTCTTCGGTGGCTTCCGCGGTCGCTCCTTACCCTGTTTCGCGGCCCGGCGACAGCGCCTTCCAGCAACCGCAGCGCACGGGGGGCATGCTCTCGCAAGGCGTCGTGCTGCTCGGGGCGATCGTCTTCTCGCTTCCCGCGCTCTGGTGGGCGTGGGTGGACCTCACCTCTGACAGCGAGAACGCGTGGTGGACGATGTGGGGCGGACTCGGGATCGGCAGTGCAGTGCTGCTCGCCGGGATCTTCGGCGGGGGCGTCGTCTTCGACCGCCGCGCCAGTCGTCTGATGGAGTTCGCGGAGTCCTCCTGACCCGCCCGGCTCGATCGGCCCGCCGCTAGACTCGGGGATCATGAGCACTCCCCTCAACGGACCAGGCCAGGTGGACAGCCCCGATCAGGGGGGTCTGGCGACGCTGGACCGCGAACTCGAGGAGCTCCTTCGCGAAGAACACGTTGAGCCCGGAGATCACGAACGCTTTTCGCACTACGTGAAGAAGGACAAGATCCTCGAATCGGCCGTCACCGGCAAACCCGTGCGGGCGCTGTGCGGCAAGAAGTGGACACCGGGGCGCGACCCGGAGAAGTTCCCGATCTGCCCCACGTGCAAGGAGATCTACGAGTCCATGCTCAGCTGAGCGTCAGCGCGCGTCGATGAAGATCGTCGGCAGCGCCGGGTCGGAGCGGCTGAGCGCCAGTGCCCGGACGGGGAGCTCCTCGCGCACGTGCCGGTGGTGCGCTCGAGCAGCGGTCACACCCGCAGGCCCTTCGAACGCGGCATCCGGTTCGCCGTCTTCGACCAGCGTGACCTGCAGCGGGCGGGCACCGGCATGATCGGGGGCCTGGGTCATCGGCTCGAATCCCTCCGAGACGACGATGAGCTCGCTCGTCGCGGTACCGCGCTCGAGTGTGCGGAAGGCTGTTTTCCGGCCGCCCCTGGATGCCTTCTCGGCTGACGCTTTGGCCACCGAAACCCACTTGCCCGCCGCATCGCGTCGCGCGACGAGCTTGTACACCATCCCTGCCGTCGAAGCACCCGACCCGGTGACGACGGAGGTTCCGACCCCATACGAGTCGACGGGCGATGCTGCGAGCGCAGCGATCGCGAACTCGTCGAGGTCGCTGGTGACGGTGATCTTGGTGCCGGTCGCCCCCAGGGCATCGAGCTGGGCACGCACCTGCGCGGCGACGGCGGGCAGATCGCCGGAATCGATGCGCACCCCGCCGAGTCCCGTGCCGGCGACACGGACAGCAGTCGCGACACCATCGGTGATGTCGTACGTGTCGATCAACAGGGTTGTCTCGATCCCCAGGGCGGCGATCTGACTGCGGAACGCCTGCTCCTCCGTATCGTGCAGCAGAGTCCACGCGTGCGCCGCGGTGCCCATCGTGGGGATTCCCCACGTGCGACCGGCCTCGAGATTGCTTGTCGCGCCGAACCCGGCGATGTAGGCGGCGCGGGCCGCCGCGACCGCTCCCCGCTCGGCCGCACGCCGCGAGCCCATCTCAGCCAACGGCCGGTCGCCGGCGGCGATGCTCATGCGCGCGGCGGCAGTGGCGACCGCGGAGTCGTGATTCAGGATGCTGAGCGCGAGGGTCTCCAAGACGACCGCCTCGGCGAACGGACCCTCGACCGTCAGGATCGGCGACTCGGGGAAGTACAGCTCACCCTCGCGGTACCCGAGGATCGAACCCGAGAACCGGTAGCCCTCGAGGAACGTGAGGGTCTCGCTGCTGACGATGCGTTCATCGCGGAGGTAGCGGAGCTCGTCGTCGCCGAACCGGAACTCGCGGAGCTCTCGCAAGAGCCGTCCCGTCCCCGCAACGACGCCGAACCTGCGTGCGCCGTGCAGGCGTCGTCCGAAGAGCTCGAAGACACACGGGCGCGCGGCCGTCCCGTCGCGGAGAGCGGCATCGATCATGGTGAGCTCGTAGCGGTCGGTCAACAGGGCGGTCGATCCCGGGCCGTGATGGTCTTCGACGGGTCCCGGCGCCTGTCGAAGGTTCATGCGGTCACTCTACCGACGTGCGACGAAGTGCCCGGCGAGTAGGCTGACGGTCGTGAATGACGCTCCGATCGGAATCTTCGACTCCGGTGTCGGGGGCCTGACGGTGGCCCGGGCGGTGTCGCAGCTTCTGCCGCGCGAATCGATTGTCTACATTGGTGATACGGCTCACTCTCCCTACGGCCCCAAGCCGATCGCCGACGTGCGCCGCTATGGTCTCGACGTCCTCGACACGTTGGTGGCCGAGGGCGTGAAGATGCTCGTGATCGCGTGCAACACGGCATCCGCCGCCCTGCTGCGTGACGCCCGAGAGCGCTACGAGGTCCCGGTCGTCGAGGTGATCGGTCCCGCTGTCCGCACGGCGATCTCCACGACCCGCAGCGGCCGCGTCGGCGTGATCGGCACGGAAGGCACGATCAGCTCGGGCGTCTATCAGGACATGCTCGAGGTGAACCCGCAGCTGACGGTCACCGCTCGCGCCTGCCCGCGATTCGTGGACTTCGTCGAGGCCGGGGTCACCGGCTCGTCGGAAGTGCTCGCCGTCGCAGAGGAGTACCTGGCGCCGCTGCGGCACGCCGGCGTCGACACCCTCGTGCTGGGGTGCACGCACTATCCCTTCCTCGAGGGCGCGATCAGCTACGTGATGGGCCCGGACGTCTCTCTCGTCAGCAGCGACACCGAGACGGCGAAGGATGTCTACCACCAGCTCGTCTCGCGTGACCTGCTGGCCGGTCCGGACGCCGTCCCCACACATGTGTACGAAGCCACCGGTGACTCTGCCGATGAGTTTCTTCGTCTCGCCGACCGACTGATCGGCCGAGGTGTCTCTTCCGTGCGTCTGGTGCACACCGGCGCCATCGGCATCCCGAAAGGAATCGCATGACCACTTCCACCCCAGGTGGCCCGCGCGCGGACGGTCGCGCGCATGACCAGCTGCGCCCCGTCGTGATCCAACGCGGGTGGAGCGCGCACGCCGAAGGCTCCGCGCTCATCTCGTTCGGCGGGACGAAGGTGCTCTGCACCGCGTCGTTCACCGGCGGCGTGCCGCGCTGGCTCACCGGCAAGGGAAAGGGATGGGTGACGGCGGAGTACGCGATGCTGCCGCGCGCGACCAACACCCGCAACGACCGCGAGTCGATCAAGGGCCGCGTCGGCGGGCGCACGCACGAGATCTCTCGCCTCATCGGTCGCGCGCTGCGATCGGTGGTGGATATGAAGGCGCTCGGCGAGAACACGATCGTCATCGACTGCGATGTGCTGCAGGCCGATGGGGGCACACGCACGGCGGCGATCACGGGCGCCTATGTCGCGCTGGCCGACGCGATCGAGTGGGGCCGCGCCAAGGGGCTCGTCGGCAGGAACGCGAAGGTGCTGATCGACTCCGTCGCGGCCATCTCGGTCGGGATCATCGACGGTGAGCCCATGCTCGACCTCGCCTATGTCGAGGACGTGCGCGCCGAGACCGACATGAACGTCGTCGTCACCGGACGAGGACTGTTCGTCGAGGTCCAGGGCACCGCCGAGGGCGCGCCGTTCGACAAGCGCGAGCTCGACGCACTGCTCGATCTCGGTGTCGCCGGTTGTGCGGACCTGCGCGAGCGACAGGCGGCGGTGCTGTCGGCCGAGCGCGGCTGATCGGCCGATCGGACCATTGTGACCTCGCGCATCGTCCTCGCGACCCATAATCCGCACAAGGTGCAGGAGTTCGCCTCGATCGTCGCAACGACCCGACCCGACCTCGAGGTTACGGGCTACGACGGCCCCGAGCCGGTCGAGGACGGCGTGAGCTTCGCCGAGAACGCCCTGATCAAGGCGCGCGTGGCGGCCGCCCGCACCGGGTTGCCCGCACTTGCCGACGACTCCGGGATCTGCGTCGATGTGCTCGGCGGCGCGCCGGGGATCTTCTCGGCCTATTGGGCGGGGCACAAGAAGGATCCCGTCTCGAACGTCGAGCTCCTCCTCGATCAACTGGCGGACATCGCCGATCCACACCGCGCGGCGCACTTCGTCTCGACGATCGCGCTCGTCACTCCGGCCGGCGCGGAGCACGTCGTCGAGGGCCTCTGGCCCGGCCGTATCGCGCTGAGGGCATCGGGAGAAGGCGGTTTCGGGTACGACCCGGTGTTCCTTCCGGAGGGTCAGGGTGGGCGGAGCGCGGCAGAGCTCACCGCGGACGAGAAGAACGCGGCATCCCATCGCGCGCGTGCCTTCGTCGCTCTCGTGCCGCTCCTGGCCGTCCTCGAGCACTAGCGGCGGCGTGGGAATGACAATCATGACCATTCCCGACAGCCGCGCGGCACGGCACCCGGTGCGGCCCCGGGCATAGCCTCGAAGAATGCACGATCATGCGCCCGCGGACGGTGTTCGCGGTGCGAGCAACCAGCGGCTGCTCTCGCTCTCGCTGTTGCTGACGGCGAGCGTCATGGTGGTGCAGATCGTCGGGGCGATCCTCACCGGTTCGCTCGCGCTGCTCGCCGACGCCGCCCACATGTTCACGGACGCTTCTGCCCTCGTCATCGCCCTCATCGCCTCCCGTCTCGCCGCGCGTCCAGCCAACGACCGCAACACCTACGGCTATCAGCGCGCGGAGGTCTTCGGCGCGCTCATCAATGCCGTCATCCTGATCGTGCTGATGGTGTGGATCGCCGTGGAGGCGGTTCAGCGGCTGCTCCGCCCGGCCGAGGTCGAGGTCGTCGCCGGCCTCATGCTGGTCGTCGCCGTCGTGGGCCTGGTCGCCAACGGGGCCTCGCTCTATCTGCTCAGCGCCGCACAGAAGCGCAGCATCAACGTGCGCGGCGCCTACATCGAGGTGCTCGGCGATCTGATCGGCTCGGCCGTGGTGATCGGCGCGGCCGGCGTGATCGCGATCACCGGCTGGATGCCGATCGACGCGCTCGCGTCACTCGTGATCGCCGCGATGATTCTGCCACGGGCCGTCGTCCTGCTGCGCGAGGTGTTCTCTGTTTTGGGGGAGCGTGCGCCGAAGGGCACCGAGGTCGGCGCGATCCGGGACCACATCCTCGGGGAACCCGGCGTCGTCGATGTCCACGACGTGCACGTCTGGCAGCTCACCCGGGGCGCGCCTGTCTTCACCGCCCACGTGGTGGTGGATGACGCCGCCCTCGGTGCCGGGTCGGGGCCGCTTCTCTCGCGTCTGCAGTCCTGCCTGTCCTCGCACTTCGATGTCGAGCACTCGACGTTCCAGTTCGAGCCGGCCGGCTACCGCGAGGAGGATCGCCACGTCTGACGCCGGATGCGGCGCGCCGCGCGCTGGTCAGCCCTCGCGCCTCACGTGCTCCGGAGCGATGTCGGGGCGCAGCCCGCGCCAGCGGGCATGGCGGAGCGTGTCGTTCGGGGTGAACTCGGCGAACTCCACCTCGCCGACGAGCCGCGGCTCGACCCAGACGGCGTCGGACGCGTCGGCGCTCGGGACGCTCACGAAGGGACTCTCCGAGACGCGCACCAGCATCTCGGAGAGTCGTGCGAGCTCACGCTCGGTGAATCCGGACCCGACCCGCCCGACGTAGATGAGTCCCTCTGGTCCCGGAATGCCGACAAGCAGGGAGCCGATTGTTCCGTTGCGAGCGCCTCTTCCCGGCCGGATGCCGCCGACCACGACGTCCTGCGTGTGCGTGATCTTCACCTTGAGCCACGCCTCAGAGCGGGTGCCGGGCCGATACGTCGACCGGGGATCCTTGACGACCACGCCCTCGAGGCCGCGTTCGCGTGCGGTGGCCAGGGCACTGTCGACGTGGTCGGCGACCGGGGGTACGGCGATCGACGGAATCGCTCCGCGTGCCCGGTCCTCCAGCACTCTTCGCCGGTCGGCCAGGGGGAGGGATGCGGCATCCGTCTCGCCGGAAGTGAGCACGTCGAACAAGAGGAAGCTCACGGGCGTCCGCGCCGCCTCTCTGCCGATCTCCCGCGGTTTGGTCAGGTGCATGCGGTTCTGCAGCCGGGTGAAGCTCGGAGCGCCGCGAGAATCCAAGGCGACGATCTCGCCGTCGACCGTGAGCGCTTCGGGTCCGAACCCGGCATCATCGCCGGTCAGCTCCGGGTAGCGCGCGGTGATGTCCGTACCGCTGCGCGCGCGGAGGGTGAGGCGTTCGCCGTCCCAGCTGCCGATCGCGCGGATGCCGTCCCATTTGAACTCCACCCAGGGCGTTCCTCCCCACCGTGCAGCGGTGCGCGCGGCCTCGCTCGCCGTGGCGGGGACGGCGAGCATGGGGCCCGCCGTCACGGCCGTGCTCGTGTGTATCCGCCGGTTTTGCCGTGCACCCTGCTGGGCTCCCGGAGCCGGTCCCGAAGCCATCCGGTGCAGCAGCCACTGCGACTTCTCGCCGGTTCCCTCGGTGCGGATGAGCGCCAGTCGCGTGGTTCCCAGGGGCCCGCCGGGCCGACCCGTGAGCGTGAAGATCACCTCGTCGTCCCGCCACTTCTCGGCGTCGTAGATCCCGGTGTCCCAGATGGTCATCGTCCCCGCGCCGTACTCGCCGTGCGGAATGTCTCCGGCGAAAGTCAGGTACTCCAGCGGATGCGGTTCGGTCATGACGGCCAGGTGATTGCGCTCGGGTGAGGCCGGGATGCCGCGCGGCACCGCCCAGCTCACCAGTACGCCCTCGTGCTCGAGGCGAAGGTCGAAGTGCAGGCGCGACGCGTGGTGCTCCTGCACGACGAAACGCGCGCCGGTCGCCCCGCCGGCCCGGGGGCCCCGGGGCATGGGCTCGGGTGTGCGATCGGCGGACCGTTTGGCGAGATACGGCTCGAGCGAGAACGGTGAACGCGCTGCGAGCTCGGCGAGCGGATCGCCCCAGAGCCCGGCCCGTTCGAGCACTTCGTCGAACCGCAGCTGCCGCAGCTCCGGATCATCCAACTCGGCCCACGTGCGCGGCGCAGCGACGGTCGGCTCGTCGCGCCCGCGCAGGGAGTAGGGCGCGATGGTCGTCTTGGCGGCGCTGTTCTGGCTCCAGTCGAGGAAGACGCGGCCGGGGCGCAGGCTTCTCGACATCCGGCTGACGAGCAGGTCCGGGTGGTCGGCCTCGAGCAGGCGCGCGAGCTCCTTCGCGAATGCGGAGATCTCTTCGCTCGAGCGCGTCCCGTCCAGATGCGCGTAGAGGTGGATGCCCTTGCTCCCGCTCGTGACCGGGAAGCACGGCATCCCGAGATCGTCGAGGATCGCCCGCAGCAACCGTGCAACCTCGGCGCATTCGGCCAGGCCCGCGCCGGGCCCGGGATCGAGATCGAGGACCAGGCGATCCGGGCGCCGGCGCGCGCCGAGGGCATCGAAGCGCCATTGCGGCGTGTGCAGTTCGAGGCTCGCGACCTGAGCGAGGTAGACGAGCGCGGGCAGGTCCTCGACGAGCGGATAGTCCTTGGCGCCGGTCGAGTGATCGATCGCGCGCCGGGGAAGCCAGGCGGGGGCGCCGGCTTCGAGGTCCTTCGCGAAGAAGGGGGGATGATCGGTCCCCTCGGGCCAGCGGAGCCGCGTCACGGGTCGCCCCGAGACGTGCGGCAGCAGCAGCGGAGCGATGCGGGTGACGTAGTCGAGCACTTCACCCTTCGTCGTGCCCGTACGCGGGTAGAGGACCTTGTCGAGGTTGCTGAGGCGCAGGCGACGACCGCCCACCTCGACGAGCTGTCCGCTGCCTGCCATGTCGCCAGGGTAGTGGCGGGCGCGGGCGTGAGCAGTGTTCACTGGTGTGATGAGAACGATCTGGAAGGGCGCGCTCACTTTCGGGCTCGTCAACGTGCCCGTCAAGGTGTATTCGGCCACGGAAGACCATGACGTGCCACTGCACCAGGTGCATGCGGCAGATGGCGGACGCATCCGGTACCAGCGGATCTGCGAACTCGACGGTGAGATCGTGCCGTACGCCGAGATCGACAAGGCCTATGACGACGGTGAGCGAACGGTCGTCATCACGGCCGAGGACATCGCCGCGCTCCCGGCCGAGCGAAGCCGCGAGATCGAGGTCGTCGAGTTCGTGCCGAGCGACCAGATCGACCTGCTCACTCTCGACAAGGCGTACTACCTCGAGCCGGATTCGGCCTCGCCGAAGGCGTACGTGCTCCTGCGCAAGACGCTCCAGCAGACTGACCGCACCGCGATCGTGCGCTTCTCGCTGAGGCAGAAGACACGACTCGCCGCGTTGCGCGTCCGCGACGACGTGCTGGTTCTCCAGACCCTGCTGTGGGCGGACGAAGTGCGCACGGCGACGTTCGCGGCGCTCGATGAGCCGGTGAAGATCTCGGCCAAAGAGCTCGAGTTGTCGGCGTCGCTCGTGGAGAGCTTCTCGGGAGATTTCGATCCGACGCAGTTCGTCGACGAGTATCAGCAGGAACTGCGCACCCTGATCGACGCCAAACTCGATCAGGGCGACGCGATGGACACGGCCCAGACGTTCAGCGATCGCCCCGAGAAGGACTCCGGCGGTGAGGTCATCGATCTCATGGCCGCACTCCAGGCGAGTGTCGAGCGAAGCCGTGCGGCCCGCGAGTCAGGGGCGACCGAGCCGGACGCGCCGACGCCGAAAAGGAAGGCCGTGAAGGCGACGAAGGCGTCCTGAGCTCGCCGGATCACGAAATCGGCGTGCTGCTGCTGCTGCTGCGCGGCGCGTCCTCGTCGGCACGTTCCCTGCGCACCGCGCGGCGCTCAGAGAAGTAGTGCCAGAGCGTGACCAGCGCGGTGCCGCCGACCGCGGTCAGCAGGATGAGGTCGATGTACTGCGTCACCAGGTCGCTGATCCAGGGGATGTAGGCGATGAGGTAGCCGAACATCGTCAGGCCGAAGCCCCAGAGGAGAGCCCCGATGAGGTTGTAGAGCGAGTATCGCCGCCACGCCATGTGGCCGACCCCGGCGGCGACCGGAGCGAAGGTGCGGACGACCGGCACGAAGCGCGCGAGGATCACGGTCAGGCCGCCGTAGCGCTCGAAGAAGGAGTTCGTGCGTTCGACGTTCTTCCGGCTGAACAGGCCCGATTCCTTTCGTTCGAACACGGCGGGCCCGCCCTTGTGTCCGATGTAGTAGCCGAGCTCGCCGCCGACGAAGGCCGAGAGGCTGATCAGCAGCGCAACGATCCAGATATTGACGCCGAAGACATTGCTCGTGTGGGTGAGCAGACCCGAGATCAACAGCAGCGTGTCGCCCGGCAGCAAGAAGCCGATGAGCAGGCCCGTCTCGGCGAAGATGATGAAGCAGACCACCAGCAGCGCCCAGGGGCCCGCCGAGTTGATGATCAGCTCGGGGTCGAGCCACGGAATGAGGGCGATGTGGTGCACTTGGGGATCCCGTCGGTCGTGCGTCGGTCAGCCGGAGAACTGACGCGAGCCTAACGCCCGTTGCCGTGCGGAAGGTGGGACTTGAACCCACACGCCCGGAGGCACAGGAACCTAAATCCTGCGTGTCTGCCGATTTCACCACTCCCGCGGGTGACCCAGTCTATCGCCGCGGGCCACCTCGCCTGTGGATAGTTCACGCGGTGGGTGCTGGACTTTGTGAGGATGCCGGGGTGAGTCTCGCTCCGCTTCCGTCCGCCGCGGTGGACCCGCCCGCGCCCGTCGTGCGGGCCGTCGCCGATCGGGTGCGCGAGCGCCTGCGCGCGGAGCAGGCCGACCCCCAGCGACACCCCGGTCGCGCCGAGCAGGTGGCCGTCGCGGAGGTGCGCGCCCACAACGACTTCGCGCTGGCACGAGGCTTCGATCTCATCGATGACGAAGCCGCCTGTGTGCGGGCGGTGCTGGCGATGGTCACCGGTTTCGGACCGCTCCAGTCGCTCCTCGATGACCCCACGGTCGAGGAGATCTGGATCAACTCGCCCGACCGCGTGTACTTCGCGCGCGCCGGCCGCAGCCACCGTGCCCCGCTCGTGCTCACAGACGAGGCCGTCCGTGGTCTCGTCGAGCGGATGCTGCACGCCACCGGCCGGCGCGTCGACCTCAGCCAGCCGTTCGTGGATGCGTCTTTGCCCGACGGGTCCCGTCTGCACTGCGTCATCCCAGACATCACGCGATCGCACTGGGCCGTCAACATCCGGAAGTTCCTCGCGTCTCACCGCACGCTCTCCGATCTGGTCGCTGCGCGGTCGCTCACTCCGCAGATCGCCGACATCCTCACCGATGCGATGGCTTCGGGGCGCAGCGTTCTCGTCTCGGGTGCGACACACGCAGGGAA